>Ga0207984_1000249_pt1 | contig 34363 bp, 30 predicted proteins | sample ETNtaG_30_FD_185760 | JGI IMG/M metagenome (GOLD analysis project Ga0207984, IMG submission 185760) | Marine microbial and viral communities from oxygen minimum zone, Eastern Pacific Ocean - ETNP201306PF43B (SPAdes) (version 2) | ecosystem: Environmental > Aquatic > Marine > Oceanic ...
AAGATCGAAAAGATGTAGAGAAACTGCATAAAAAACTTGGCACACCAGACCATGTTATCGGGTTTCATCAGGGATTTGACAAAATACGAATCGAATGCTGGAAAAATCGAAAATACACCTTCAAAAATGGTGTTTTACAAAGACCTTCGCACCAAGTCTATAATAGTAACAATGATCTCAATAAATCTGAAACGAACATTTTTCGGCCAAAGTTTATAGGCGATTAGCAATTTGCGTTTCCCAAATGGAACAGGTATGTTAAAAATTATACCTACTAAGAAGCAAATTTAGCCATGTGCAATCTCGTTAGACCTTCAATCAAAACCTTAGGTTTCTTTTTACTGCTTATGTTCCCCTTCTCTCTGAATGCTCAAACAGACACTACAGATCTCAAGACAGGAACTGAAAGGAATCAAACCAAAGACATTAAAGCCATTGTTAACCGTTTTGATCAACTCTATCGAGGCCAAACTAGTTATGCAAAAATGGAGATGCAAATTGCTACACCACACTGGGAGAGGACTTTGGGTTTGGAAGTATGGGCGGAGGGTATGGACAAAACGTTTATTTTAATAACCTCACCTAAAAAGGAAAAAGGGATTGCTACCTTACGTATTAAAAATGAGATGTGGAATTATCTACCTAAGACAAACAAGGTGATGAAGATTCCACCATCCATGATGATGGGGTCTTGGATGGGTTCCGATTTCACCAATGATGACCTGGTGAAGGAATCTTCAATGATTGATGATTACGACTATCAATTCCTTTCTGCTGATGAAGCCAAGATCGAAACTGACCATGACGCATTCCTATACATTCAATTGACACCAAAATCAGATTCACCGATTGTTTGGGGTAAGATCGTCGTAGCCGTTGAAGAAGACGATTTTATCCCTGTGTGGCAAAGATTCTACGACGAAAAAGATCGCCTGATGCGTATCTTGAACTTCAAAGACATTAAGCAATTTGGAAATCGAAGGATACCATCGGTAATGGAAATGATTCCGCAGAAAAAGGCAAAGTACAAAACAGCCGTCAGATTCCTAAAAGCTGATTTCGATTTCCCGGTGAACAAAAAAACATTTACACTTCGCAACTTACGCCAGAGAAGATAGAGGGCACCTGGTGATGATGTTGAAGATTGCATTTCGCAATACCCTCCGCCAAAAAAGACGCACTATACTGACTTCATTGGCAATGATTGTTGGTTTCACTCTTCTCTCGTTTTCTATTGGGTTATCTGATGGCAGCTATTCTTTTGTCATTAATATGTTCACTCGAAACCGTTTGGGACATATTCAGATCCACCATCACGGTTATCTTGATAAACCATCACTTTATGCAACCATAAACAATTATCAATCCGTTGGTCAGATCATAAAAAATGTGAAGGGAGTAGAAGCTTGGGCACCTCGTATTTACTCGGTAGGGCTCGGATCGATTGGCGAAAAGAGCACAGCCATAGAAGTCATAGGTATCGACGCTGTCCGTGAAGTCATGGCAACTCAGTTTGACAAGAAGGTCATCTCCGGGAGAAGTCTCTCCAGTATCCCTGCTAAGGAAGCAATTCTGGGTAGAGGACTAGCAGAAATTTTGAAAGCCGACATTGATCAAGAAATTATGATTGTCTCCCAGGGAGCAGATGGCTCGATTGCTAATGATATATATACCGTTGTGGGTGTCGTTGACAGTGGTGATCCGCTACGCGACCGGATGGCATGCTACCTTCACATCAAAGATGCACAGGAATTGTTTGTGCTTGAAGGAAGAATTCATGAGATTGCTGTCATCGTGTCTGATCTGTCTAGAGTCAGTAAAGTCACGGAGAGGATTAAAGTAAAATTGAGTGATTTTTCACTAGCTATAGCTCCCTGGCAGGAGTTCGCCAAGTCATTTTACCAAGCAATGCAAGTTGACCAGCAGGGGATGTGGATTGCACTCTTCATAATCATACTGGTTGTGGCAGTAGGTGTTTTAAATGCAGTATTGATGTCGGTCTTGGAGCGTACACGAGAATATGGCATGTTAAAAGCTGTTGGTACAAAGCCTCGGCAAATTTTCTGGTTGGTACTTTATGAAGTTAACATTATTGCTCTGGTTAGCGTTGTGATCGGAACGATACTTGCCTTAGGGTTTCCGTTGAGTACGTTAATCAACTATTTATTGGCGATAAACGGTATTGCCTTTCCAGAAATAAGTTATGGGGGCATGAAATTTCAAACCGCCTTATATGTAGAAGTGAACGCGCGCAGTATTTATATCCCTGCTATTACCATCGTTGTGTCTGCGATGGCAGTTAGCTTATTCCCTGCCCTAAAAGCTGCCTTCGTCACGCCAGCAGAGGCAATGAGAACACATTAGATTGGCCAGCGGTAATTAATTTATTATGTGGTGGATACTTATTAAGCTTGCATGGAGAAATCTGTTCCGGAACACGCGTCGCACCTTCATTGCCGGAACAGCTATTGGCATCGGTCTAGCCGCACTCATTTTTGTTGATGCACTATGGATTGGGATGGAAGAGAATATGATTAGGATTGCTACCTCTTCTTTTCTAGGCGACGGGCAAATTCACCAAGAAGACTTTCGGCAGACACAAGAAGTTGAAAGAACGATCAATCAACACCATCAGGTCCTGTCCAATTTGAAACAGGAAGAGGTCGTGGCCCATTTCACCCCTCGGACCTTTGTCTTTGGTATGATCACCTCACCAGCCCATGTCATCGCTGCTGCCTTGGTGGGAGTTGATCCTGTTACAGAGAAATACCTATCTCATGTTGATGAGATGATAACAGAAGGGGGATATTTCGAAGGCGATAACGAGCGAAACATTGTCATTGGTAGCAAGATGGCAGAGGTCCTAGAGGTCGAGATTGGTGATCGGGTTGTTGCTACAGTCTCTCAGGCTAAAACCGGTGATCTCGCTCAGGAAATGTTCCGGATCTCTGGGGTTTTTCATTTTCACAACCATGAAATGAATCGAGGGATGGCATTTATTCGACTTGAAAAATCGCAGCAGATCCTTGGACTCAAAGATGATGTCCACCAAATTGCTATCAAGTTTACGGACGTAAAATATGGTCAAGACAAACTACTTCCATTTTGGAGTAAATATTCCAAATACGGGAATGAAGCAGTCAGTTGGACTGAGATTCTGCCAGAACTGGAAACTATATTTGAATGGACGAATGTTAGTAAGGTTCTTTTGGGTTTTGTTTTTTTCATTATTGTTGTGTTTGGGATTATCAACACGCTTTTTATGTCGTTGTACGAACGAATGTTTGAGTTTGGCGTGTTGCGAGCTATTGGTACGCGTCCATCACGTATGGCGCAACTGATTCTTTTCGAGGCTGGATCCTTGGGTGTTTTGAGTATTGGAATTGGGATTATCTTGGGTCTTATCACAACCTACATCTGTTCAAAGACAGGAATAGATTACACAGGGATCGAGGTAGCTGGAGTAACCATACAGGAACTGATCTATCCGGTTATGGTTATAGACCAGTTTATCTTCTACCCTTTCTGGGTGCTTGTTTTTACTACTATTACAGGTTTATATCCCGCCTGGTATGCCGCAAGAATGTCTCCCGCGGAGGCCATGCGGCGGGTGGGCTAGATTGAAGGAATAGAGGATATATGACCAGTCATCAAGTGATTGTTACAGAGGATTTGACCAAAACCTATTCGGCAAATGACGTACCGGTTTATGCGCTTAGAGGAATCAATCTAACAATTACGGCTGGTGAGTTTACAGCTATTGTTGGTCCATCAGGGTCGGGGAAAACGACTTTTCTCAACATAATTTCCGGATTAGATCAGCCTACGGAAGGAAAAGTATGGTTGAGCGAAGAGTTGCTGTCTAACATGAGTGGTCGTCAACTTTCAGATTTTCGCCGTGATAACATTGGATTTATCTTTCAAGCATACAACCTGATTCCTGTGTTGACAGTAGGGGAAAATATTGAATACATTATGCTTCTGCAGGGTATTCCCAAGCTAGAACGTCATCAACGGGTAGTTGATATCCTCGAGGTGGTTGGGCTTGCTGGATATATAGATCGTAAACCTCCACAATTATCGGGGGGGCAACAACAACGTGTTGCTATCGCTCGTGCCATGGTTTCACAACCGACAATTATACTGGCAGATGAACCGACAGCGAATCTGGACTCAAAAACTGGATCCGAACTGTTGGATATGATGTATCAACTCAATAAACGCACTGGTATGACCTTTGTATTTTCTACACATGATCAAACGGTTATGGACAGAGCACAACGCCTGATTACTCTTAAAGACGGGCTGATTGACAATGATAATGTTCGAGAGTAGCCCTGAACATCATGCAGAAGACCTTTGCTTATATTTTAGCTTTTATATTATTGCTTCCTAATCTTTCCGCTGAATCCCTTCAAGCCGGCGGCTACTATAAAAGTTTCTTCACCGTTTTAAATTCAACATCGTTGACTGAATCTGTTACTCAACAAAAATCCTTTATGGTTAGCAACCAAGTTCGGCTCAACATCTCTTATGAAGTAACTGATCTTCTATCGTTTAGTACATCCTACAATTTTTCTCCGCGTTGGCAGGAAGGGGCTTTCTTCGAGGAAAACCGTTTTAATGCTGGAATTGATCCTACTTCCTACCGCTTGGTTGATTTGAACTCACAAATATATCCTTATGGAGACGATTCGATCGAGGATTTTGGAACCTTTCAAAACTTGGATCGTGCCTTTGCCACTATAAGCACAGAAATCATGGATGTCTACATTGGTCGGCAGACGGTAGCTTGGGGTAGTGGACGTGTTCTAAATCCAACCGATATCTTGGCTCCTTTTACTTTCAACGAATTGGATACTGAAGATCGTTTTGGTATAGATGCTCTACGGATACGAATCCCGGTGGGTACAATGGGCGAGTTTGATACTGGCTACGTGTTGGGAAAGCATTTGGATTTCAGCAAGAGTGCATTTTTCTGCCGAAGCCAATCCAATTTTATGGAGACGGACGCATCAGCTTTAATGATGATTTTTCGAAACAATTTCCTGATCGGCTTTGATTTCGCTCGAGCTGTCGGCGGGGCTGGGTTTTGGCTGGAAAGTGCTTATGTGTTTCCGAATATATTGACGGATGAGAATCTGCCGTCCAGTAAGTATCTTCGGACGTCTGTTGGTCTAGACTACAGCTTTAGCGGTACAATTTACGGATTCACGGAATATCATTTCAGTCAAGCTGGTATGGGAAATCCCGAAGATTATTTTTCTAACCTGATTCAACCAGCATACACTGATGGGGCAGTGTATCTCATGGGGAGACATTACCTAGCTCTTGGTATGGTATACCAGATCATATCTTTGATTAATCTGAGTGTTCAGCCACTACTCAACCTGATTGACAGATCCACCTCCCTTTCAGCTCAAATTGAGTATAATGTAGCACAGGACATCTATCTGTCTCTAGGCATGTGGATAGGCATTGGTCAACAATCTGACATTGTGGGCGACAATTCTACAGCTCAAAAACTTGATTCAGAGTTCGGCGGGTATCCAGATATCTGTTTTTCTTCCTTAAGGATCTATTTCTAATTCTGTAAATTCTGTGGCTACCCAGAATTATTTGCACGTGCCAGTCGTTCCTCTGCCACATCCAGATGAAAACAGACCGATTCAATCGCTTCTGTCTCTGGACTCATGGTGACATTTGGTTGGCTATTCTGATTGGTTACTGCAATGAGATGACCATTCTGCCAAAAACAGTCAAGGATATACCATGAAATTTGGCAGGCAACGTTGAAATGGAGTTCATCCTCTTCCGAATCGACCGCATACGATTCGATTGTATTGAAAATCGATAGTATGGCTTCTAATTGGTTGTCGTTTAATGAAGCCAACCAATTTTTGTGACTTCCTTCAAAATCAGGTAGTTGGCTAAGTTGCGTTTGAATGTCACGTGCCAGATGTTTAAATGCTTGGAATTCAAGCTCGAGTTTGCTGGTTCCAGACAAAGAGAACTCATGTTCAGCTACGGTTTTATTGTCCGATAGGTTATTAAGCATCTGCAAAAATTTATCAACATCCATAATAATGGTTGTCCGTTCATTTACTGGCTTTAACCATTTTTATGTTTGGTTAATTTTTGAGCAACACGATAACCTTCTAAGTTCGGATCCGTATCTAGTAATTCCTGTACTGTTTCTGTGCTTCGGCGTTGAGGACAAAAGCTAGGGTCGTTCGCCATCCTCAAGGCTAATCGGGCGGCTACAGAACTACCTGCTCTCAGATTAACCAAATCAACTTTATCCAACGTATCATACATTGTATGACCGAATCCGCGACCTCCTGGTGCAGCTTCGGCATCCCCCATATGTCCAGTTGGAATACCTTGGATTAAAAATGGAAAATGATCGGAATACGGATGCACTTTTTGACCAATTGGCACTTCTATGGCCATTTCCTTCTTTGCCTGTTGAAAGAAAGATTCCAATTCGCACCATTGATGCAAAACTACACCCTTTCGGCTTTTACCACCAGCAGCATCTAGATTGAACATGAACCTGATATTATCAAGTTGATCCGCATGTTCGTCAACATACCGATACGCTCCTATTAAACCAATCTCTTCCGTACCGAAGGCTATAAAGCGCACGGTGCGTTTCAAGTCGTTTCCAGCATATTGGGATAGAACCCTTGCGGTTTCTATAACGATCGCCATGCCGGAGGCAGGATCTGTGGCACCTTGAGAAATGTCGTGACCATCATAATGACAACCGAGAATAATCTGTTCATTTGGTTTTTCTTTTCCAATAAGATCTCCCACGATATTCCATGAATTACGTGGAAGGTTGGTATCAGTGGTGAGGAGCCGCAACTTTACCATCCCTTTTCGTTCGATGAGCCGTGTTAGGAAAGCACCATCTTCCTTGGAAACGGATATACCTGGAATTGGGGCGGCTTTATCATCTTGCAGACTTCCTGTCTCTGGTCCAGCCCCCGGATGTTCACTCACAAAAATGAAGGCTTTTGCCCCAGCTAAAACTGTGCGTTCGTATTTCTCTTTACGATGAACCCATCTGCCCAAGTTTGGAGATGAGGCACTACTAGCCAAAACGATTTTCTCTTTAATGTCTGATGCTAGACGTTGATAATCTTCAGGAGCACCATAGCCTACTGATATCAGTTCGCTCTCGATCTCTGATGCTGGACAGTAGGGTAAGGATATGCACTTAATTGGTTTGTGTATCGGCTCAATGATCTCGAGTGTAGCTTCACCGCGTAACCAACCTGCGTAAGAATAAGTTTCAAACCCGACATTCTGCAAGCCATATTTCTCAAAGGTATCTGCGATGAACTTGGCGGCCTGTTGTTCTTCAGGTGTGCCGGAGAAACGGGCACCAAAGTCATCACAAAGTACTGTTAGGTTATCCATTACTTGGGATGAAGTATAGATATCACCCACCATTTGCTGATCAATGTCTAAATAAGGATTATTATTGTTCATATGATTTAATTTTTTATTACCCTTCATTCTTAAGATATTCTTACCAATCTGGTTTGCCAACGTACAAGGATCGATTTTCCATTGGTAGTTGTATACGCAATCCTCCTAAACGGTGAGACTCAATTATGCCTATCAACATCTCCATCCCGCGTCGTGCAAGATGGATTGATCCCTGCGTTTCGTGATCCGTATCTAATGCATCAGCAATATTCTTGATGCCCATGATGGTCCCTGTTTGACGTGAGACATCAGGAAATGGATATTCTTCTAATATACTTGGGTGCTCACCTTGTTTTCGAAACTGGCAAGCCATACCGTTGTTGAGTGTTCGTAACTTCCCTTTGGTTCCGCATACTTCAAATTCGGGACCGGTTCCTGCCGTGTTATATCCGTGAACACCGTTGGTAAAACGAGCATAACCATTGGTTATCGCTGGATCTATGTTTAATCGATTATCGCCCCAATCCTCTTCTTTGCATATGATCGATCCTTGGACGAAATCAATCTCTGGGTCACCAGCCAAGTACAATAGCATATCTGCTGCGTGAGTCAGCCCCCATAGGGCGGAAGTCGCTCCATATTGGGCGATAACGCACCGAACATCACCAATTTCACCAGCTTCGATCAATTCCCTCATTTGTCGGTAAAATGGCATGTATCGCCGTTGGGTGCCATAATTGAATTTGACATTGTTTGCTTCAATGGCCTCTACCATAGCATCAGCCTCTTCCACCGAGCAGCAAAGAGGTTTTTCACAGTAAATGCCCTTAACACCATGTTGGGCAGCGAAGATGGTGATTTCGGCACGCGAAGCCGGACGGGTGGCTACACATAAAATGTCAGGTTCTTCGACTTCGATCATTTCACGATAATCAGTGTAGCAACGCGATGCGTCGTAGCGTTGGCGGATTGCTTCCGCTTTCTCTGGTAGTACATCAGATACAGCGACCAATTCTGTTTGGTCACAGGCAACACAAGCAGCCGCATGGGAAAAAGGAAGCCAAATAGAGCTATCTGGACGATGGCGGACTTCGTCATCGATTGTGGCTCCCATTCTTCCACATCCAACTAGGCAGGCTTTGTATTGAGTTGGCATGGCTTCCTCCATAATTCGATTCTTTTTTCCGTTATCATATTCCTAATAGTAGATGTAGATAACAAATTTATAAAAGGAGGTTAGGAGAAATTTTGGTTGCATCAGCCGAGATTTTTTGCTGCAAAACCTAGGTATATAATAGTCAAACTTCCACAATTTCCAAAGTTTCTGCGTCAACTCCGTATGGAGCTTGGGCGATGACCCGCGCTCCGGGGCCAACTGTCAGTGAGCATCCAATACACTTCCGACCTTGCCAAACACCACCAGTGATGTTACCTACATTGCTTACGCCAATAACGGTGATATCATACTCCTTGGAGATAGTACCGTAAGATTCCAACCACAGACTGCCATAGGGATCCTTGACGTTGTCATGATTTGCATCAACTGCCCATGCACAAGGAGAAAGCAGCAAATCTGCTCCCATACTGGCAAGCGATCTGGCAAAGTGAAGTGAGGAAGGGAAATTGTCAGCACATATGTTAAGACCAATTGTTCCAAGTTCTGTTTCTGCAACGGATAGAGTATCACCAATTGAGTAGATATCTCGAGCAATATCGAGGACATTGATCTTCCTGTGTTTCAGCAGGATTTCTCCACTTGGAGAAACTAGGATAGCAGCGTTGTAGATGTGTTGGTCTATGCGTTCGGTAAGACCCGCAACGACGTAGATATGATGATCTGCTGCTGCCTGAGATATCACTTGGCTAGTTGGACCGGGGATGGGTTGAGCTTCTATCTTAGCACTTGGGTGTGTCCAACCGACATCCAGACATTCCGGCAGAACCACAATATCACAATTATTGGTTGCTGCAGCTTCAATTGTGTTTACTGCCTGACAAAGATTTTTGTCAATTAACCCTCCCTCAACCCGCATTTGAGCCATTGCAATTCTACGCATATTAAAATTTCCCTTGGCGTGAGCTATTTACCAGATTACACGTGGTTTCGAAAACGGCAAGCTAACCGATGACGGTGCCGCCGTCAACAATAATATTTTGCCCGGTGACAAAACCTGCATTGGCAATTAGTGAATAGGCGACTTCAGCCACATCTTCGGCAGTAGCAACGCGACCTAATGGTGTTTCACCAGCTAGGCGTTCAACAAAATCTTCGTGTCCATCTACCCATCTCGTTTTCACGACACCTGGAGCAATACCATTAACCCTAACTTCAGGAGCCATTACCCTTGCTAGTGACTTTGTCACACTGATGGCGGCGGCCTTTGAAGCAGCATAGGCAATAGAACTTCCCTGACCAGTAATCCCTCCAATAGATGTAATATTGACAATACTACCCTTTTGTTTTTTCAACTCGCTGGCAACAGCACGGCAACAATTGAATACACCCTTCACATTTACACCCATGATGCTATCCCAATGCTCATCTTTTAAATCATCTAAGTTAGGTTGGGGAATAAAATGCGTAATGCCAGCACTATTGACTAAAATATCCAGTCTCTTGAACTCCTTAATAGCGGCATCTGCCATCTCCCGTACTTGATCATCAACGGAAACGTCTGCTTGATAAATCATGCATCCCCTACCTAGGGCCTCGATATCTTTTTGGGTTTGGATGGCGTCATCAGCAGAACGCGAGTAATTGACAACAATATTTGCACCTTCAGCTGCTAATCGTAATCCTGTCGCACGACCGATTCCTGTTCCACCACCTGAAATTAATGCCGTTTTGCCTTCAAGCATACATTCTTCTCCTTATGATTTTTTGGTGATTATATAATTGTGTTAAGATAATACACTTTTCTCTTTTTGATCAATAAGTCTATTCCAAGCTTTGCAGCCTTGTTTTGCGGCAATTTGGCTTGGTTAATTCTTAGGTCAAACCCCATTGGTGGCGAAGTTCATCCATGGGTTTGTAAGTAACACCTTTATTGTAAAAGTTCCCCAGCCATTTCCCATCTTCTCGAAAAAAGAATCGGTCATCCTTTTCCTCGTCGGCCGGTTGATATCGGGTATCGATACTGATTCGATATCGATCGGACAGGTTGGGAGCAGTGCTATGCATCATAAACATGCCAAAGATAACCACGTCACCTGGGTGAAAGTGAGCTGTTGCTAGTTTAAAACCGAATTTATGTGCCAATTCAGCTGGGTCTGATGTAAAGACGGCATCAATAAGATCCCGATCCATGTCCATTTTGCCATATGTTTCCCGCAATTTCTTATGTTGGTGGGAACCAAGACAAATAACAAGTGGACCATCTTCCAGGCTAATATCTGTTAGTGCACTCCACATCGTACACCGGTTAGGTGTCCCTCGTCCAACATATACTTGGTCATAGTGGAAATGGTTACAACCGCCATTAGCCATACACCGTAGCCACCGTTTATCGAAAGTTATGACCTTTTTGGTATGGAAAAATCTTTCGAAGAAGCAAAATGTATCATTACTATCAACCAGGTCCAAAATTTCCTTAGCATGGGCAACCTCTGTTTGGCGAAAGAAACTGAAAGATTGGTTTTTTCTGCCGACAATCCCGGATTCGATTGGTGTTCCTTCTTTAATTCCACCTCTGTCGGCGATGGCATCAAGCGTAAAGAAAGCGGCAAGCTGTGATTTTTGGGCATCATGAAATCCGCGGATAAACAAGTATCCATCTTCTTGGAAACGAGATCTTAGCGCTTCCGGGTTATTCCTGATTGCAGCTGAATCCGTTAACTCAACTACTTCCTGACCAAATTGGAATGTATGTTGACCGAACTGAAATTTTGTACCATCGGGAATTTTTGTCTTCATGTTTCTCTGGATTCTTTACTGAATAAATTGATTCTGTGTTTGGTTGAACTGTTCTAAGGCATAGTTGCTATAGTAACTGACACGCTCGTGTTGGTGGTTTAACGCATCGTTCAGGGCTAGTTCAACATCTTTAAAAAGTGGATCATAGTTTGGGTGGGACTTCCTAATCTTAGTGAGTGCAAAGATAGCATTGATGGGTACGAATGGCTGAGCATCTTCCATGGCGCGTATCAGGGCGGAGATTGTGTCTCCAAGTGATTCACTGATTATACCCAGTGAATTGGTTGCGTTACGTCGAACCCAATCTGATTCATCGTCTAAAGCTTCAATTAAAGATTGTACACTGTCTTTAGCGTCTTTCCCAATATCGCCGAGTGTGTCCGCAGCACAGGCACGTTTCCACCAATCAGAATCATGTCGCAACATATCGATCAATACTGGAACAGCCGGTTCTCCAATAGCACTTAGTGCTGCTGATAGATTGAGGCTGTTTTGTTCGGGGATGCCATTATTTAATTGGTCCATAATTGGAGTAATTGCAGCTTCACCTATTGTACCTAACTTGTATGTTGCCTCCATTCTTTCGGCAACTTCCGTCTTTTGATCTAATTCTTGGACTAGTTGGTGTACGTCTAAGGTATCCAGTTGTGATAGGGTCGAATCATCGTTTTGATTAGAGTACCAGTTCCAGAGAGACTCCCATAATATTGGATGTTGGGCAATATCGATATCGCTGGTTGAGCCAATTTTGTTCCAAAGGTCTGCAGACCCAACGTCTAGGTTCCAACTTGATTCCTTCGGTTCTTCCGTACGATGAAACAGAAATTTCATCATATACCGCTTGTCAGAACTTAGGTTGGCTGATGCACGATGCCAGATTTCATAGTGAACAATAGCAATTGTCCCAGCTTCTCCACAAATAGGTAAGCTTGGCATTGACTCAGTATCATTGAGTGCATCATAGTACTGGGTACCGGGTAGTATCGCTGTTGGTCCCATCTCCGTTGAGACATCTTGTGGATAATAAAATGCCATTGCCATTCGGGAACGTTGATGACGTCTCCAAGGATGATTCCATCCTTGGAATTTTCGCGGTGTGCCGTCTTGATGCCAGCCTTGTCCCTTGCTATCAGGCATATTTACATGGCAGTGCCGGTGAGGCTGCATGATGTAATTTAAGCCGATAATGCTTTGCAGGGTTCCCTTTACAACAGGATGGTCAAAGATTTCATATAATTCTGGCACCTGTTCTAAAATCTGGTTTCCAGGGTCACCGCTTTTAAAGATATATTCGGTTCTTTTTTTGATGGTTTGATGCAGTCCCGCTGGATAGTCTGGCTTGAGTAAAAGGTACCCATTAGCTATGAATTGGCTCATGTCTTGATTATTCAGGAGATATTTTTTATTTGCCATGTTTTCCTTAAAAGAATTCAAGTATGCATCTCGATTTCCCGATATTTACTTTTATGCGATCACTAAATATGATACGGGGAGAAACGCTTGATTAAAAAGTATCCCTAAGACCAAAAAATTTTATAGAATTAGATCGATATAGTAGCACATATCTGGTTTGAATATCGATGTAGAAAATTGATCGATTGTGTTCAGAGCAAAATTATGGAAAGGCAAAACTCGGTTTGTCTGGTAAGACGGCTTTCGCTACTCGCATTACGTTTCCACCGATGATCTTTCGGATATCATCATCCGAGTGTCCTCGTTGAACTAACCCTACTGTAAATAACGGCCAGTTAGTCCAAGCCAGACTCTGTATTTGCCAGCTTTGCTGATACTCCGGCATGAAACTGTTTTCCGGCCACAACGAACGGAAAGCTGTACGTAACTTTTGAGACTGAACATTCTTGGGCTGGTCGCCATAGGTTTGAATTCGATAGCCAACGTCTGTACCAATGGCTACGTAATCAGCACCGAAGTTCCTCACAATGTAATCGATGTGATCGAGCAAGGCTATAATGTCTCCTGTCCCGCCTAAAAAGGAGGATATACAACAAATTCCCATATAACCTCCTGTTTGAAAAATTGCTCGCATTACCTCGTCTGTCTTAGCACGACAGTGTTCCTTTAAAGACCAACATGAGGAATGGCTAGCCACCATCGGTTTTTCCGAAATATTCGCTGCATCCATACTAGTTTGTAAGCCTGAATGTGCGACATCTATGATTACACCAACTCGGTTCATTTCCCGAACCACTTCTCGTCCGAAATCGCTCAAACCTCCTGTCGAGTCTTCGCCACACCCCACACCAAGCATGTTCCAGCGGTTGTAGGTCAGATGCATCATTCTGCAACCGAGTTGATAGAAGATCCGAATAAATCCGAGTTCTTCCGCTACCGTATCCCATCGTTGGGGGACAGGTACCCCATTGGCCGAAAAGTAGAGGCAGTGTCGGCCTTCCTGTTTGGCGTTTTCTATGTCCTTTGGAAAGGCTGCTCTGAAGACGAAATCACCCAGTTTGTCGGTCACATGAGTGAAACGGGCATGACGCTTGATAATTCGATCCATGCGGTTGCCTTCCTGCCCCGCATTCTGAAATACACAGGTGACTCCTGATGCTTTCCAAGCCTCTTTGTACGATTTTAAACCGATAGAATCAGTTAGATGTCGGGTCATGGACATCTCTTCTGTCAAGTCCTGCAATTCATTGGGCCAAGCTCCATCTTCAGTTGCCTTAGCTAGAACATCTGAATCGGGAACTGATGTTGGAGAGAAACCGTAAGAATCGAAGACAATAGACTCTTTGTGCAACTCCAATCCACGGTCCAAGTCCTTTTGAGATGGTTCAAGTATCTTCAATGCTACCTGCTTGTCTCTTTCAATACGGTTGCTTGTATTCATTATTTTTTCCTTTCTCGGTATTTTATAGAAATATAAATAAATCTATTCTGGGATAGACCCTATAACATTATGAGGAGATGGAACCAATTTTTTTGTTTCGGATTTAACAGGCAGCCTCTTCAATTTAGACATAGGGAAATAGTACCGTATAGTCCTTTTTTTGACAGCTTTAATAGTATAATTATTTGCTAATCATATGGGGAACAGATTCAGGATACAATACGATAGATGTTTTACTATTAACTGGTTAATTCCTTTTTCACATACATATATTACTAATCACGAAAGGATGTATTGCCCAGTTAATATGATTTACTTGTTATGCTAAGTAATTATTAATAAAAAATGTAAAAGGATTGCTCAAAAACCATGATCACCGAAGAACATAAGAAACAATACCAAACCGAAGGGTATTTCGTAGTGGATGGCATGGTTCCAGTTGCTATGTTCGAGGAACTCAGGGCCGCTTGCTGGCGAGTCAAGAAGAAGGTTCGAGAAGGCACTGTGGACGTTTATACCCACTGGGCTGATACTTCCGAACCTTGGTGTATCCGAGGGCTGATCGCCCCGGAATTCGATGAACCGATTTTTGCCGAATACATGCTTCATCAACCGTTTATGGATTGCACCCGCTCTTTCCTAGGTAATGAATTGAGATTGGGATGGATTGATCTACGTACCAACCCGCATCACCAAGATTTTCCCGGCGGTTGGCATCGTGACATTGGTAATAGAGATCCAAAACTAGAAGAGGAAATGGAGGAGCTAAAACGGCCAATCAACAACCTCAGATGGTATCTTGCTCTGGTGGATGATGATTGTCTGCAGATTATACCCGGTAGCCAGTTGCGTAACCGTACAGAGTGCGAACGTGAATGTCTGGTCAACTCACCTCATGATGACTTGCCTGAACAAAAAGTGATTGCCTTAAAGGCCGGACAGGTCGCTTTCTGGTGTGGCAAGACCATCCACCGAGGCAGCATGAGGATGGATATAGAACGTCTGACCCTAGCCGCCAGTTGGCGGAAGTGGGAAAAGGATGAAGCTTTAGAAGAGAAAGTGGACAACAGATTTGAATGGCGGTTAGACGAAAGTATACGCGATTTCCTGCCACCAGCTATGCATGTATATTACGATCGTTGGCGTACATTGCAGAAAGGCTGAAGTCGATCCGTTTTTAGTTGCAATTGAGGCTTTTTTCTGAAGTAAATATTAGCAGTTAACCAGACATGGAATTATATCCCCGAGCTGGTTATGAATCCTACCACTAAGAAGATTTTGGCCAACTAAAACAAGAATAATATTGAAGCCGCACGGTTCGATGTATGTGATACCGACTTTGCTGAGCATTAGATACTGGTGTAATCAGCCACGGCTATGTTGGACCAAGCTAAGCACATTGTCACAGAATATCCTTTCACTTTCGATTCACTTTTGTGACTCAACTCTATATCAACCTCCAAACTCAAATTCTATAGGCAATCCTACTTGATTTACTCTGAGAGATTAATCATGATAGAATTGCTAAAGCGTGTGTAAAAACTTGTTTGCTGACAGATTTTTCATGTCATTTAGAAGTCACTGGATTTCACACAGAAAACATTGTTAAATAGGTGCTCAAGCAAAGGAATTAACTATTGATGTCCAATCCTGAAGCTAGCTAATAAGGTAGATGCTCCAACAGTAAGAAAGGATATATTGTAATGACCAAGTTCACACCGATTTGCCCGCTGATGCTCGTTGCTTCCCTTTTCGGCTTTAGCGAGCATCCCCTTGTGGCTGTGCCTCAGCAATCCGTGCTTGATTCTTACGAGCAGTTTGGGAACATTGACCAAGCTGTCGAAATTCTGAGAAAGCAGACCGCTGAAGCCAAGACACATTCGTTTTCAAGAGATTGGTTCGATTGGGAATTTCTCCTGCGCCGATATGTTGACGAAGGGCGTCGTGACGAGAATGCGTTGAAGATGTTAGCTGCTTATTTTCGTGGTGCGATATTCGATCGGTATTGTACTTTGGAGTCTCAAGGGGAAGGTGAGATGTTTTATATCTTCAATACATCCATGGATGGAGAGCCGAAATTATGGGGATCTAGTGGCAAAGTTTTTCTCCATGATGTCCATGGTGGTGGTGGGCATGGAGGTTGGGGGGCACACTCCCGTATGTTGATTTACGAAGAACTGATCAAGCAAGGAATTCTGAGTAAGGAGGAACAGGTCTTGTTCAGGAAAATCGTTGTGCAGAGCCTTAGCGAAGACTTTCTAGATTTCAACTGCTTGGAGCGTGGTGCTAACAATCGTCCATACAAAAACACCGGAGGGATTGCAGCAGCCGTTCGTATTTTTCCTCATATGCCAAGGGTTAAGGAATTGAAGGCATGGATTGAACGACAATGGAGAGAACTTGTAGAACATGGTGATATTTTCGAAGTGAACCATTTTCCCTATGGAGGCCTTCACTTGTCCGGGATGTTCGATATTGCTTCTGAAACTGGAAAAATCAAGGAACCTGCTAATCGCAAACTCATTTATACCATGGCTAGGCGATACGTTTTGCTAAATCATGGCATGGGTGTTCGAGGAAACCCCAACGCAGCAGCCCAAGCCAACGTCAAATTCACCAGCAAGGAGATGTTCGACAATCCGTGGCACGCGCCATACTACGGAGACACCTTAGTTCCGGACTTCTGGTATCGAGCAGCCCAAGAATTCAGAGACCCAGAATTCCTTTGGGCAGCGGTTCAAACCAGTATCGGTCCAGAACCACCCATAGGAGAGAATCAGGATGAGATGCGGGGGCAATGGGAAAATGCATATGTTCGGCGTTTTGCTTGGTTCATCGAGCATGATATAGATCCACATCTACCTCAAACTGGTTCATCGATTGGTCTGCTAAGTCCAACAATTTATCGTATCAAGGAACGACTTTACTTATGCACTGGAAGGGAACAAGATCAACCATTTGCTTCTTTTTACTTGTTCGATCGCAACAACGAATACATGCATTGTTTTGGTGATGCTATGGGGCGGCTTTACGAATACTGTGTTGATGGTGCGAAGCTGATTGGATCATCGGGCAAATACAACGGAATATTTATTGGTCAAGCTTACTACGATATGCTAATGGTTCGGCATCCGGATGATGCCTTTCCAATGCATCCCGCTATGCCAGAACATCATTGGGGACGTCATGCTTTTTTGGATCAGACTGCCCAGGTTTGGCGTCGAGCTTCGTGCAGCTTGCCCAGCATCACGCATTGTCGTACTGGTCCTGATTCGAAGAATTGGCGATACGCGCCGGGGTTGCACGATCTTTGGACATGGAGGCGGGTTGATGATCCAGTAGGAGCCTCTGCTGCCAATATGGATGGTTTAATATATCTCAACAACGATTATACGTTACACAGTGTTACCTTGCGACTGAACGGTAGTCCAGATGAGAATGGTAAGGAGGACAAGGTCTTCCTTCGGGATCTTCGACTTGTTGGGCCTAAGGGCGACATTATGTTAGCGGATTTTTCCCATCAACCTGAGAATTTCAAGGTTACACGACGCAAGTTGTCTGATCCCAATGGTGAGTGGGAAACTATGGATCCAATGCCAGTGGCTATTGTTACTGAGGATGGCAGGAAAGTTTTGGAAGTCATGGTAGAACCTGATTTCTCGTATGCTCTGCGGGTGGGTGTCTCTCATCAGGAGTTCAACTTGGCTGAGGATTACACGCGTGTGAGCTTTGATTTCAAAGGGATTAGTAGCGAACCTTATTTGCGCTATCGACAAGGTTGGCGTTACGGTCAAACGGGTTCACCAGCTTTGGTTTCAGACATGATCCTTAATGATCGTACTGTGGTGCCATCTCACGATGTCCGGGGTGGTATTCTGGATCTAGATTCTGTACTCGTCGAGGATCGTGACAGGGATTCTTTTGGCAGTTTCACTTATCGTAATTACTTCGGTGCTCGGAGTACTTGGACTCGTCATACATTACTGACTCAGGAAGGTATTCTTGTTGTGCATGATATCTATGTTGCAGGTTCTGAGACGGATGGTTATCGTGTTGGTCCCATCTGGTGCCTGCGAGCTGATGGCCAATGGACCGAAGGCCAACGTGAAGATGGTCATCAATGGCGGAAGTTCGAAAACGTGCCGCCAACGCATGACAGCAGGCGCCACTGGTTCGACGCACCAGCTTTTGATCATGCATCTTGGAAAAAAAGAAAGAAGCGTGTTCTCGTTTATATTCATCCTGCCGCTGGCCAGACCTATGGTCAACTCCAGCATGAATCCACGCCGGATTTTTCCCGTGAAATCAATACAAACAGTTCGTGGGCAGCTTCTATTGTCAAAACAGGCCAGTCGAAAGTCTTCTTGAGTATAATTATCCCGTTTAACGAGGGTGAAGATGTTACCAGTCTGCTTGATCATCTGGAGACCAGCTTGGACACAGACGGAAACCCTAACGTGAGCATTGGAAATACAACAATTATGCTCTCCACCGAAGGGAAATGGAAGATCAGTCGAAAGTAAGATCTTTTCTTTCCTTGTCAACCCAACCCAGAATGTCATTTAGATTACTTAACGTACATATCCTAAATTGGAGGATGTTGCCGTCTATGCTGGTTTCTCTTTCAGCTTGCGTTCGAGGAGGTCCAATTTTGGATGGATTAACCATTTCCATAGTGGTGGTATCATGCACGGCCAGAAACAACCAAAATATCCTGACGGAAGTCTGAGTGCTCCTGTTGTTGGCTGGAGTTGCCAGAATGGCACGTTAGCTTTCAAATGATGTGCAGAATGACGACTGAGTTCCAATAGCATCCAGCGACTCCAGCGAGCTTCAGAGTCCCAACTATGGAGTTCAGTGACTACTTCGTCTTCTTCTCGATGAAGTCCATAGTGCCGAATGTAGTTTACGTACTCGAGCAGGAAAACTGCTGATGCCGAATAAATCAACCATGTTGAGCCCACGGCAGTATTATATAGAAAAAGTGCCGTGGCAGTGAGTAATGACAGGATAGTTCGCAGCAGAACTGGATTGCGAATGCCAGGAAACTTTCGTGACATTTCTCTGTGTATACTGAGCCATTGGAGGGGAATCGTCACCACAAGGTGCTTCCAGAATCCTCGACCAAGTGGTGCACTTGCACCATCTCTGTTCATTGCCACATAACGGTGGTGATTGCGGTTATGTTCTTGTGTGAAATGTGGATAAGCCACTGCTTGCATCATCACATTTGCCAGCCATCGGCGAGGTCCCCAGACATAATGACCGAGTTCATGGGCCGGTACGATGCCTGAGATACCTGCACAGAATCCACAGGAAATGGCTGCTGCCCATGTCGTCCAAACGGAACCATCGGTATTAGCCAATTTGAATAATGTAGCCAATATGACAAGTTGAAAGATCACGTGCAGGGCCGGTATCCATTCAAGGTATGCTGGATGTTGGCGGCTTGGCAAAGGGTTTTCTCTGATACTGAAAAACACATCGAGCAGTGGGTAGAGGGTGAGGGGAATGATGATTCCAAGACTGGTTGCCCAATCACCTACAAACATCGTGGTGAGGACGACCATCGGCAGAATGAAACTGAGAAGGTAGATATGGGTGGATTCGCTACGCTTTGACTCAGCCATAAGTTAATTTTGTAAGAGTTGGTTGATATCGGCTAAGCGTTTGGTAATCGTTGCCACTTGATCTTTCGTCTTTCCTTGATGAGAAATTATTTTTGGAAAACCGAAATCAGTTTCTTGACAAATGGATTTTAACCTTGTGGTGGTTTGTTCAGCTTGTTTCATCATATATCATTATAATCAACTATCTGCTAACCTTCAATAACATTGTGAATAAGATGAACTTGGTAGGCAACGCTACCATTCCAGGCAATGCTACCATTCTTTCCATGGTAGGTAGTGTGAAGCATGGAGTCCTTGAATGTTTATCAAGTCAAGGGTGCTGAATCCAAAAATTGATGGTAGAATACCAGCATTAGTTGGTGCTATTTTCAAGAAGGATCACTTTTGAAAATTCTACATACAGCCGATTGGCACATGGGTGACTATCTCGGACGGATCGACCGAAGCGAGGAGATTATTCAATCTCTTGAGCAGGTCGATAGTTACCTAAAAACTTATAATGTGGATGTTATGATCGTTGCTGGAGATCTCTTCAATTATCGAAATCGTCCAGCCCAGATTCAATCTTCTATTGGTGAAATAAAACGAATTTTTCTGCCGTTTTTGCAATCGGGCGGAACAATCATTGCTGTTTCCGGTAACCACGATCACGAAATCTTCATTCAAGCACTTCGTGATACACTTGATTTGGCCATCGTTGAACGGGGAAGATTCCATTTGGCGCCTGAGCCGGAATCAATCTTGGTTGATGGCGTCCAATTTGCTTTGATGCCCTACCCAACAGCCCATGCTTATCTTGGTGGTACAGCTTTAAATTACAAGACTGTGGCTGAAAAAAACGGAGCTATTCTTGATGGTTTTAAAGCTAAGCTAGCGGAGATTCAATCAAGCCTCAATCCACAACTTCCAAAAATTCTAGTCGCTCATATTCATGACATCGGATCATCGGTTCGTATTGCCTATCGAATGTCTGAAGGTGAAGAAGTACTGATGGATGTCTCGAACTTTGCTGATGACTGGGATTACGTTGCTTTTGGTCACATTCATAAACCTCAGTATATCCGAGCTAAGCATGTCCGCTATTCAGGATCTGTGGTTCGGTTGGATGCCGGTGAGATAGACGATGACAAAAGTGTAGCCCTGTTTGAAATTAATCAGCAGGGTTTAGTCTCAGAACCAGTTTTATTGCCCATAGAGAGTGATCCTATTTACCGTATTGAAATTGACGAATCTGATATTAGCCATTTAGCCAAGATTTGCCATCCTGCCAGCAAAGCTCTGGTTCATTACACACTTAATTACAATTCAATAGAACGCAACCATTACCAGATGGCTAAGGAAATTGAAAGCATCCTTCCCAGATGGTATGGCCGTGAATTTGTCAATACAAATCAATTAAACCAAGCACACGTGGAAGAGAACTTGCAGCGTATTGAAGATATTGCTGAAACCGTCAAAAGGTACTTGGACTCGAATTTGACCAACCACCCACGAGGGAGAGAAATTCTGGAATTGGCTGATCAGTTGCTGGCGAAGGAAGGAATTTAGCATGAACCCAATTCGCATCAAACTCGAAGGCTTCATGAGCTACAGGCACGAGGCAGAACTGAATTTCGAGGATAAACCTATATGGGTATTGACAGGTGATAACGGTTCTGGTAAATCAGCTATCTTCGATGCAGTTACCTTTGCCCTTTATGGTAAAACCCAGCGAAACGTCAACAATAGCGATATGATTAACATTCATGCTGATCAGTTCCTGATCGAATTCGATTTTAAGTCTGGGAAACGCGTGTATCGTCTTCGAAAGACTGTGCCCAGAAAAGGCAGAGCAACCTACCAAGTTATCGACCTTGATACTCGTGAGCCAGTACCTGACACCTCCAGCAAAGTTGGATTTGACACTTGGATAGCCAACGAAATTGGCATAGATCTGCAGACTTTTACCGCGTCTGTTCTGCTGGGGCAGGGTAATTCCGACCTACTCATCAGAGAAAATCCAGTTGAACGGCATAAGATGCTAACACAAATTGTTGATTTGTCCGCCTATCAACGTTTGTTTGAGCTAGCTGATAATAAACGGAAAATTTCCGAAATGGACAGACATAAGGTTGAAGGGCAGGTGGAGAATTTTCCACTGATCGACCAGAGCGAATTAGACCAGATTTTATCCCAAATTGGCGAACAAACTACAGTAATGGAACAGTTGCAGAAACGCCAAGTTCATCTTTCTACCATTGCTGTTCAGGCTCAGCAATGGGCGCGTTTGCTCCAGCAAAAGTCCCAAATCATCCGATCAATGGGTGATGCCAAAGCTGTGATTGACAATGTTGATCAGATCGAAGAGAATGGACAAAGATTTGATTACCTTTCCAAGTATTTGCCGAAACTTAGCAAACTGGCAAAAGACCGTCAAAATCTTACTCAAATTGACAGCCAGATTCAGAAAAACACCCAGCTAATTGAGCAGTCGACTATAGAATTGGATGAATTTCGGAAAATAAAGGAACAGCTAGAAAAAAAACGGAGCCAAGTTAAAGACTATTCGAGTCTATTAACAGAAGCGAAAACCTTGTCTGCAGAAGCCAACCGATTGTTGGGACGGTTTCGTACGCTAGACGGTAAGTCAGCATGTGATTCATGCGGTCAGCCGTTAACGGCTGACCATTTTGAAACAGAACGACAAAGACGGGAACAGGTATTAAATGAACGGCAAAAAAATGAACGACAATTGCAAGTCCAGCACAATCAATCGGTATTGTTACGCACCAAGTTGGAGAAGGAGCAAAAAGCGACTGAAGATCGGATTTTAAAGGTTGAAAGTAGGTTGAGGGAAAACCAGTCAGGACTCGAATTGCTGGCGAGTAAAAAAGAGATGATAACACAGGTAGTCACGGATCTTTTGGCTGAAACTCCAGCGGATATGCATCACCTGAATGCTGATAAACTGCTGTTGTTACAAACTGAATACCAGTCTCTAAAAGGCGCAGATCGCAAACTGGAGCAGCTTCGACAGGTACAATTGGCACAGCAGAAAAACCAGATTCGTTTGGAGCAGGTTGTGGCCGATATGGCTGAAATTCCGGATTTGGCGAGAGTGGACGCGGGCCAACTTCAATTGGAAGTACAGCAGGTCGAGAGACGTTCAACCGAACTCAGTCGCAAATTAGAATTGATGAGATTAGAATTAGAAAAGAAAAAACAGCAACGTCATCAACATCAGAAGCTAAAACAGCAATTGGATAAAATCTCTTTGCAAGCAGGTCTCTACAAAGAGTTATCAACACTTTTGGGTCGGGATAAACTGCAACGTTATTTGCTACGTCAAGCAGAGCTCGGAATTGTTGAAAATGCCAATCGGGTGCTGGACCGAATATCGTCTGGTACAATTCGACTTAGCCTTCGGCAGGAGTATCAGGATGCCGACAGTGGACAGGAAAAGGCGCTGGATTTGGTTGCACACAATAGCAAACTGATAGATGGATCGAGTTCGAGCACAAATAACACTCCAATTCCGGTCTCATTACTAAGCGGTTCTCAACGCTTTCGTGTCAGCGTAGCATTAGCTCTTGGAATTGGCCAATATACCAGTAAACATAAAAGAAATCTGGATACCGTTATTATTGATGAAGGATTCGGTTCTCTTGACGAAGCTGGCAGGCGTGAGCTAGTAGATGAGTTGCAGAACCTGACCGGATTGTTAGATCGAATCATTTTGGTTACCCACCAGGAGGAAATCGCCAGAGCGTTTCCTAACGGATACCAAATAAGGCTAGAAGACGAATCCTCAAAAGTTTCATTGATTGAATAACATACCTTCAAGTTCCTAGCAAAATATTTTCCCCTACCTTATGCTACATTGTACCTATCCTTAACCCGCCCAAAATTCTGGCAACTGCAAATTTTTGCCCATAATCTTTTCTCTCCCGACATCTGGTGACGACGTCACTGTGTAGAATATGAACCATGCTTTAACAATATTATTTAGATCTTCCTAACTGATGGAGTTGGATAGACATGAATACACCTTACATACATCAGGGAGAGGCTGAACAGCCAATAGTTAAACCCTTATACACGGATAGGTCGGTGGAACCTGATATGCTAACTACGCTTCCCAAAATTAGGGATAGAGATGATGCTTTAACTCCGATTGGCCGCTTCAACCGATTAACGGCGAAACATCAAAAACAATTGTTCCAACAATTTTCCCAGATTCGACAAGATATCCAAAAGCTGTTCAACCAACACCCTAAATCTATCATAGAGGTTGTCAGGCCGAATGAATCCAAAAAACCTGGTCGGAAAAGATCAAGCCGGTGGTGGTGGGAACCAATGGAACTGCCAATTATCCTATCAAAGCTTGAACAACAACTGGACAAAAATGGGATTCAATCCGTCTTGTGGCCGAGGTTGCTTCAGAAGAGCAAACAAATTCTTTCCATTCAAAATACAATTATTAATGGGAATCTTCGGTTGGTGGCTTCTATCGTTAACAAAGAGTATGGTGAAAGCGTGGTATTATCAGCACATGATCTACTACAAGAAGGCATCATCGGTATGATCAAAGCCATCGGGAAATTCGATGATTCATATGGTACCCAATTTAGCACCTATGCTATTCCTTGGATACGGCAAACCATCAAGCGTGCTATCGAAAATAAGGCTGACCAGATTCGAATCCCTGTCTACATTGTGGAAGAACGTAGAAAGCTCCAAAAGGTTAAGACCAAGCTTCAGCAGAAAGCGAATAAATCTATTACCATCAACGAAATTGTTGAAGAGGCAGATGCCGACCCTAGTCAGGTCTATGAGATTTTGGGGAGCCGGATAACATATGTTCCACTGGAGTCCTCCAGCAGCCAAGATGATCACTTGTTCAGCTACAGAGACACACTAATAGACAAAATGTATCTCGACCCGTTGAGACAACTGGTTTTGCGTGAAAGGAAAGATACTGTTCAGATGGTTGTCAATTCACTGCGTTCCCAAGAAAAGGCTGTTGTCAGACTCCGTTACGGTATGGACGACGGTTGTGAATATTCCTATGCTGAGATTGGTAGGAAACTGAACCTGAGTCGTGAAAGAGTGCGGAAAATCGCCAACCAAGCCTTGCAAAGAATGAAGAGCGGCCACAAATGGAACCAACTATACCAATTGGTTTGACAAAATGCCACTTGTGACATCACCTGTTGCAAGTAACACTTAAATAAAATGACGAATAGGAGCTACCGCAATGCCAAATTACAATAAAACTATTCTCATGGGACGTATCACCCATGAACCCGAACTAAAAACTTTAACGTCAGGAACGATTAGTGTTTCCACTGGTATGGCGATCAACCGAAACTGGACAGATAAGGAAACTGGCGATAGACGTGAAGAAGTCTGTTTTGTTGACCTGCAAGCTTTTGGCCGAAATGCTGAAATCATTCACCAGTATTTCATCACGGGCATGCCTATCCATGTGGAAGGAAGGCTTCGTTACCGAGCTTGGGAGACACCGAACGGAGAGAAGCGATCTAAGCATGATGTTCTGGTTGATGCTTTTCAATTTGTTGAAAGCTCCAATAGTGGTCAGCATAATGGTGGCACTGATACCGATACTGTAGCCAATGATGAAATTCCCTTCTAGGACATTACGTTATTCTCGGTTGTTTGGAATGGTAAGATAGGGGTGATTATCTTGGCCACTCATGATCGATTTTTTATTTTAGTTGGAAGAGGTTTCTCTAATTTTGCCTGAGTATAGAAGAACAAATGGTTTTTGGTCAGATGTTTAACTATATACTTCAATTACAACGTTATGAAGGAGGGATTAAGAATGAAGATCCAAAATGGATGTATGGTTCCACTTGGTTACGGGAAATACTTCAGGTCTGATTCTATCGTTGGTATTGAACCGATTGAACAGGATCGCGGTATTGGTCAACGAACCAAAGTTTACGTTGAAGGATTAACACAGCCGGTTGTTGCTTCTCGGACAGAAGGTGTCATTCTTCGTGATATGCTGGAGTCGGATGAAAATACGACATCAGATTTCATCGCATCTGTACAGCAGACAGAAATGCTGAGAGATATTATGGAAAGCATAGCGGACATCGCACCTATGCTGAGATCAATTATTAATGATCAAGGGGGTTGGAACTTGGACCGTTTAGAAGAACAAATGAAGGAAATGTTGGATGAGCCCCCATCAAATTGATATAATCGCGGTTATATCAACGCCTACGTGGTTCCAAAAAGGCACATTAACAGGTATTGATGAAAATTGCTGTTATTGACACAGAAACTGCTCGTTGGTCAGATGAAGTTGATCAAGGTTGGCATAATCTGGAGGATTTTGGACTTGCGCTTTTGGTGATAGGTTTGCCAAGTGGTTCTACAGGACTGGATTTCTACATGTTTTCGCCTTATGCAGAAATTCCGTGTTTTCCTTGTGTTGGTAATTTCCTGAATCAGACTGAAGTGCAGAATCGACTTGATGGTGTTGACCAAATCGTTTCTTTTAACGGTGATCATTTTGATCTCAGAGTTTTGGAATCAGCGAAGTTTGATATTGCTAGCTGGCAAGCAAAGTCCTGCGATCTCCTTCAGCTTTTTACCAGAGCTGCTGGGCACCGGATCAGCTTGAACAATCTGAGCAAAATCCAATTCAACCGGTCAAAACTGTTTGAGTCAGGTCAACAGGCAGTGGAATACTGGCGTGCTGGTCTCGAATTGTTGAGGGGATGGTCAGATGATCACAGCAATTTCGATCAGGAACATAGTGATCTGTGTTGTCGGCGATCGGCTAAATACCTGTTTGAAACAGTTATTACTTATTGTAAGCAGGATGTGCATTTAACATATGGTCTATACCAGCATATTCAGCAACATGAGAGCCTATCCTTTTGGGATCGGAACAGCCAAGATTTGAAGACAGTCAAAATGGTCATTTAAGGTATGTTAGAGGAGCAGAAACATGAAGACAGACTATGAGGATATTTTTGATAATCCTGACGAAGAGCAGGTTGAAAGGCAGTGGAGGATTCTGCAGGCTATTCGTCGATCAAGCGGGGTTACAAAGCAAGAACTGGTTTGGGAACGGAAAGTCAGTGAACGTACTATTGAGAGAGATATCCAAACCTTATCACGAATGGGATTTCCGATTTTAGACGAAATTGATGGTCGAGAAAAACGATATCATTTCATGCAACATTATGAATTTCCCTCAATTTCGCTGGATATTTTTGAATACTTATCTTTAACTTTGGCCCAGGATATGTTGTCTTTTCTATCTGGAACACCGTATTATAGCGATTTCATCAAGGCTATGCAGAAGATTAGATCCGCTATACCACCTGAAAGTCAGCAGTATTTAGAACGGATTCGCAAGTTTATTGTTTTCCAGTCCAGACCAATTAAGGATTTCAAGCGGGTCTCTCCTATGATCCAGATTGCGCAGAAAGCGACGACTGGCCAGCAACGACTGGAGTTAACTTATAAGTCGACACGCAGTGGAGAAGTTATTATCAGAATGGTTGATCCCTACGGCATATACCAAGCTGAGAATGCTTTGCGTCTCGTTGGTTACTGTCACCTCCGACAAGACTACCGTGAGTTTAACTTTGATGGCCGGATGGTTGATTTAGTGATGCTGGACGAAACTTTTGAACCTCAGCAAAGTTTCAACCTATCGGAATATACTTCTAGTGGATTTGGTGTGATCAAGGGGGACCCCGTTCAAGCCGTTATCCGTTTAGAACCTCCCGTCTCCCGTTGGGTACGTGAACGGGAATGGGATGGTTTAACTAAAACCGTTGAACTTGAAGACGATGCCATCGAATTGCATTTTGATACAGATGGTCGGCAAGGATTGTTCCGCCAGATTCTGGAATGGGGAGGGTGTGCGGAAGTGGTTGAACCTCCTGATTTCCGTCAACAGATCCTGAATGAGATTGAAAAAATGCAATCCAAGTATATGAGTAGTAACTTGGATTAAAGTTAATAATGCTGTTTGAATTATAGCTCAAGTCTATCGGGCACTAACCCAACTAACTGCTGAAAATCAGTTCCTACCTTGCTCCTGTTATCTTTCTCGATACGGTAAATGTCTATCTGGAGTCTGACTCCCAACACGGTTTGTAAGCTTGATTATGTATGCTTGGTTATTTTGCCGATAAAAAAAACAAAAAAACTATCATCTCCGACACCAGTTGTCGGAGGTTAGCTCCATAATTTAGTCAAAATAAAAAAACAGTTTTACTCACCTAGAATCAAGAGGAAAGTTTATGAATTACAACTACAAATTACAAAAGGAACTGAATGGCGAGTACCAGCTATTAAACAGAGCTCGTTCACGTCATCAACATTTTGAAAAGCTGATTGATTCAATCCAAGAACGAATTATAGAGCTGGAAACATTACACAAAAAACTGGAGATGAATGATCCAGATTTTGCCGTCCATGCTGAAGCAGAAAGGGTGCTTTATCGTCATAACACTTCTCCGGAATGCAGCCAAGACTCAGCAGTTAAAAAAGCAGGATAGCATATTCGATTTAACATTCTTCGATTAAGGGAGTATCCAATGCCGAACTATAATAAAGCCATTTTCATGGGCCGAGTGGTGTGGGATCCAGATTTCAGAATCACCCCTTCTGGTCAGCTAAAAGCAAACACTGCCATTGCTATTAATCACGATTGGATTGCTCAACCAACTGGTGAGAAGAGGAGCACGGTGTGTTTTGTTGATATCGAGGCTACTGGTCGAAACGCCAAAGTTCTTAATGAATGTTTTGAGAAGGGATCATTTATTCATGTAGAGGGTTATCTCCGGTATTGGAAATGGGAAAAAGGGAATGGTGATATCCGGTCCAAGCATGATCTGATGGTCGAATCCTTGTACGTTTCCTAGAACAATTTGTCATAACCAAAACCACTGGAATACTATCACTAGATTATAATCGTAAAACTCACCGTAATAAAGCACTGAGAGGAGGAATTAGGATCATGCCCGTCAAAATTAAAGGGAATGAATATAGCACTGTGGCTGAAAGGTTAAATTCCGTTCATGATGACCATGATTACATATCCATCACAACAAAAATCGTAGACGAAACTCAGGAATACATTACAATCAAGGCAAACGTTAGCATTCATAATGACAGCTTTGAACAAATTTACTCCGGTCACGCGCGAGAGTATTTCGAGTTCAGAAATAGAGATTCGGTCAACTTTGCTTTTGCCCTTGAAAATGCTGAAACATCAGCTATTGGTAGAGCCTTGGCTAGTGCTGGTTATGGCGGAAAAAAGTTCGCTTCTGCCGAAGAGATGTCACGGATCGAAGCCAAAACCAAGGCTCGTGAAAGTCAAATTCCTCATGGCAGTGCTCCTCTACTGCAGGTAGTGGAAGATGCCAGGCAGCAGGCGGATATTTCGGTCGATCAGTTGAAGAAGAAGTCCCAAAATCTTTTCGGGACTGATGACATTCGGGCCTTATCTGGTGTTCAATTGAAGAGAATTGCCAGCGAAATTTCAAATGGAAAGAACTAGGACAACCTATATAATAGATAGGTTTGCCCTATGGTTACTTCTCTTGGGTGGATAAGAATTTGATGTAACAACGAGAACTCACTTGCGTGGGAGTAAATCAACACTTGCATCAAGCCTCTACTTGCGTTAGTTGGTGCACGCATATCGTAAAAAACTTGATATATTGTCTAGTACTAGCCAAATTATCAGTGGTGACTTCATAAACCAAGTTTTTAAAGTGTATGCGGTGGTTAAGTCGTCCGATTTGTCACTGCATACAGCCTTCCATAAACTCAATGAAACATTCCATCCATTTAATCTGGGTACGTCCTATAGTTTTACGTTGGCTAATCTCGTTATTAATGAAGCAAAATTCGCTAGTCTCTTTTTTTTCTGATTTGTTTAGATATTATATAATTGAGGTCATCATACTAAAAACTTTCAATGAAACAGAGACTCATTATCAAAATCGTCTGATATGTTAAGTTGCTTATTTTGCTGGATTTTCATCTGTTATTATCGGGATTTCTAGCTTAAGAAAAACCAATAAGGTTGTTTTGTATGATTATATAGTGTTGTGAGTTGTTGAAATTAGGGCCAGATGCCATACGTAGGCACACGGAAAATGATACCTAGAATCGGCCATATGCTACCGACTACAAACTGTCCTAAGATCAATCCTAAGAAAAATGGAGTTGCTTTTCGGTACATTTGAAGTCCGCCGAACCTCAGCAAAAGCAACTTTACTATCCAAGCGAAAAACAGGCTGAACCATATATAATTTATAGCCCAACTACCAGATGCAGCTGCATAGGCTGCAGGGTGCAGAGGCCACCACAAAAACTTTATTCGCATCAACATAAGGAAAATAGCAAAAAATATTCCGAATACACTGAATCCCATAGCGATGTAGTTGGAGCGCGCAGGATTAACCAACCATCTTTGTAAATGTACCCAAGGTTCTTGACCATAGATCATTGGGACTCTAGACATTTGATTTACTGCTCCAAGTTTATAGGAAACGGACAGTAGTGCCCAAAACTGAGATATTACCCCTATTGCCATTGCAATCAGTATGGCAGTAAAAAAGAACTTGCTTTGGACTCCCGACCTCTCTGCCAGTTTGAATCCTTCAAGTTGGTGAGGTATTGGATGAGAGTCGAAAGTACGAGTGAAAAACCAAAAAAACGAGAACATGGATAGGTTCATCGGCCCCAGTTTTCTCGTGCCGACTGCGGTAACTATAATCTGTTCTGGGCCAGTGTAATGTAAATCGTGCATCGGTGCGCCTAACTCAGCACGCATTCGTGAGATAGCAGTTGAAAGCGAGAAATATAGTAGAAAAAAGATCAAGCTGGCCCACCAGGACATACCGGTTTTTAAACAGAAAATTACCAAGAATATCAACCCGCCTAACAGAACTAAAACAGGCCTTCGGTATGAAACTTGCCCAACTGAGTTTCTATCATCAATGATAAGGGTCTTTAGAATTCGGCCCAAGTGTTTTCTGTTTTGAAACAGAATTATCAGGAACAAACCTATATAAGCGCCAAATCCTTGGTAATTTACATAAGGGTATACTGGATTGTTTACGCCAGCGGAAGTTTTCCAACCCATGACACTTCCGAATAGCAACTGCACTTTCCATAACCCCCAAAAAAACCAGCATGAAAACAGCAAGTCTAAAGGGATCAAAAAACCGATTCCTACGACGAATGGATAAATCCCTAGTATAAAGGTTCCCATGGTACTCCAAGGTTTAACAGGAAATCTAAAACGGTACGCTTTCTCAAATAGGGCAGGTATGGATGGGAACAAGATATGTAACCCATTGACGATATCTAAGCCAGCAGTAATTCCAAAGGCAATCCACAATGTCCGAATTTTGAAAAAATTCTCACTCGTCATTTGATAGGGAAGTTGGATAATCGGGTAAGTCAATTTTTCTTCTTCAGTCCATTGTTTTCTAAAAATGATGTTGATACAAACCATAACCAGAAGTAAAGCTAAGATAAACGCAAACCAATTTGAAACTGGCGTGATCCAACCCAAAAGGTGTTGTTTTGTATATAATGTAGAATTACCTTTATAGTATCCACTCAATATTTTTTTATCATTTACAGATAGCCATTCAGGGATATATCTCCAGAACAGACTCTTCCAATCATTTTCGGGGGTAGCAAACCAGAACGCATGTCCCAAGATTGGAACCAATATTTCCATAAAGCTGTGCCCTCCAATGGCAGATGTGACAGATAACATGGAGTAGATCAATAACAGTTCAGCTTGGGATAAGGCCTTTTGAGGAAAGAATTGTCTTATCAATAGGTTTAACAAGGATAGGAAAAACACGCTGAAAACTACGGTAAAAATGAGCGAAACTATGGTCGGTTGTGCGGAATATTGCACTAATTCAATATGGGTGATCCAGTAACAGTTTGCAGGTATAAGTACCAACCCAATTGCTACTGCCCGCCAGTTACTCGATGAAGCCTTTCTAGTTGTCCCCATGTTATGTTCGTCTTGTGTCGAGAGGTTTAGTCATCTATCAATTCCAGATAGCAGTTTGGTCATTTGGTAAACAGCTACCAGAGATAGATTGTTAAGACAAGTTAATAAGTGTCTCCGACGAATGAAAAAAGTCCTGTTTCAAACAGGACTTTTTTAAGGGAACTAACATTGATTCCAAGTTTTCAGACTTTTTCAGAACGCGAATAAAGCAGCGGAAGATGTTCGTTATCCTCAAGAATATCTCCAATCTGCAAACTGTTAAAGTACTCATCGGGTAAAACGCTCTGATTCCCTTTAAATGTTTCACCTTCAGGCATTAAAAGCATGGCAAATGCGCGGCGTGATTTTGTGGTCATATTTGGTCCTGCAGCGTGTGCTACCATGCCGTTGATAAAGGCACAGGACCCTGCTCTCATCTCAGCCACGTACGGTTCTATCTGTTCCCATTCGGGGTATTCTTGGAAAATCTGACCGATCCCTTCCCTGCCCAGGCCGCCTATAGGCTCAAAGCGACTGGTTTGATGTGTACCTGGTAGGAAATATAAACAGCCGTTTTGAACTGTAGCATCATCAAGCGTCAACCAAAACATGGTTGCCTGACGAGTATAATAAGGATCAGATGGATTGTCCAAATGCCAATTGGTTGGATTTGCCCAAGGTTCCTTGATTAACGCATGGTCATGAAATAACCGCATGCCATTAACCCCAGTTAAATCTGTGGCCAGTTTCCCTAAGCGAGGATCAAGTGCCAAGTGCCGGATCTTTTCGTTCTTCTTCCACAGATTGACACACTGGATAAAAACGTATTTATAGTAGCTCTCGCCTCGGTTCTGATTGTGAGTTCCTTCTTGATCAATTTGTTGTTTAACAGCTTCGTCCACGGCTTCACGCCAAGAAGCGAGTTCTGTTTTGGACAAAATCTGATCGATGACCAAAAAACCATTTTGTTGGTAGAAACTAATTTGTTGATTACTTAAGGTAGTATTCATGTTCTGTCTCCGGAATCTAAAAGTCAAATCTGGCACTAGGTTACTAGCCCAAGCTGGAGACTATCAAAAAATCATTGTACCTGAAAAATGTAGATTTACTCAGTGGGCGGATTCTGTATGGTAGATGAGAAAGGCGTCCGATAATTAATGCAAAATAGCAAGCATGTTCTTCTCAATCATAGGCACCACCCGTGTGTTCACCAAGTAACCGACGTTGCCTGGGAGTCGCTTGAGCAAGAATAGAATCATCAAATTGAAAACGGTTGAGGTATGGAGGGAATTTTTGGGTAATCATCCGCATAGCATAATGAACCTGCAATAAATAGCGGGTCTCATCGCTAGTATTGGCAGTACCACGATGCCAAACTTCACTGCGAAAAACTACCACGTCACCAGCATTGCACAGAATACTCATTTCTTCACCACCCTGCCATTTAGTTTCGTCACTTGGCGAACGACCAGATCGATGACTACCTGTCACAAAATTTGTTGGACCTAACTCCTCAGATATATCGTCCAAGTAATAGTGGGCCGTGGTAATGAAGATTGGAATCTTGACTCGCGGGTTTGTGGCTACATCTTCAGGCAAATTGATTGGTAGCCAATCGGTGTGTAGGCTTTGGTCTGGGCGACCAGGACCGGTTAACCACGACTGCATACCAATAATATGACAATCGCTACCATGGACATTTTCTACCACATTAATCAATTGTGGGTTATCAAGATATTGTAGAAAAAGCGGGTCTCGGTTAAATGAATTATTAATTATCTTGTTGAGAAACCCGCTACCATTTTGGGGAGAGTTATGCCTGTCAAAGCTTTCTTCTAAGGCTTCTAATCGGTCCATGACCGCTCTTAATTCCGCAATTTCTTCAGAGTTGATCACGGCAGGAAAATAAGCGTATCCATCTCTTTCCAAAGCTTCTATCTGACTTTCAAGATCCGAATAGACTATCAGTGGTAATGCTTTCGCCATGCTTGCTATATCTCCTTAATTAAGTATTGATTATTAGAATGTATATGTAATATGATCATAACGAGATCAATTAACCTCGGTTCTTTGTTAACTCAGGGAAAACATAAAGCGACTCAGACAGTTCATCACCAAATTTGTTTAATTTGTGACCAGGTGCTGGTTAATTTGTTCTTGGCATCAACTGCGAGTGGTTTCAGGTTAAGTTCTTTTGTGACATCAACATACTTCGGTGTACCAGTTGTCTTCTTACCATTGTTTTTATTTGCCGTATTATCATCCGCGTTCTTGTTATCAAAAGTATAATGTGCGTTTAAACTGGGTTCATCTCCCATCAGAGTGTTCATCATGAAGTCGTTAATTTCTTTTTCCGTTCGCGCAATTTCCCAAATACGGATTTCGTCTATTAGGCCAGTGCAGGCCCATTGTGCACTATCTCCTACACCTATGTATAACGACGCTTTGGAATCATTTAGCTCCTTTGCACTATAAGCGGCTGCTCCTACCTTTTTCCCATCAATATATATCCGCATTTCCTT
>Ga0207984_1000250_pt1 | contig 34111 bp, 23 predicted proteins | sample ETNtaG_30_FD_185760 | JGI IMG/M metagenome (GOLD analysis project Ga0207984, IMG submission 185760) | Marine microbial and viral communities from oxygen minimum zone, Eastern Pacific Ocean - ETNP201306PF43B (SPAdes) (version 2) | ecosystem: Environmental > Aquatic > Marine > Oceanic ...
TGCGCGTCGCCGAACTCGAGTACGCGGGCGGCTCGAAGTGTCTGGCCCGGACCGGGCGATCGTCTTTGTCGTATTGTTCTGCCCAGCCGACCGTTCCTTTCAGTTGGGCGCGGAGCAGCCACTCGCCGGCGCGTTTCATTGCGGCCACATATTTAACATCGTCAGTGATGTGATACATCAGGGCCATCACATCGATGGCATCGTTCATGGTGAGATCGTTTATCTCGCCGCCCTGCGGTTGGCCGCGAGCGGTGAGGCCGATTCCCTTTTCGGCATCGAAGTGATGAGACCAGCTGCCGTTGGGGTTCTGCGCTGTCAGGTAAAACTCTCCCGCCTTCTTGAGTGCTTCGAGGTAGCGATCATCACCGGTCAGGCGATGCAAATAAGAGAGAAAGAAGATCGGGTGCGATTGCACACTGTCCTGGAGCTTGATGTGCCGTCGGGTCGTGGCAGGCCTGATGCCGGCGACGGTCATTTCGTATCCGTGCAGCCAGAATCCGAGCTCTTTATCCTGGGCGGCGAGGAGGAATTCTCCAGTCTTCAGGGCGGCCTCAAAGAAACGGTAATCACCGAGCACTTCGTAGCTGTAGAGCAGGCGGGCAGCGATGCGGGGTGTGGCCGCGCTCTTGTCGTTCCCCACCACTTCCTCGAAATCCACCCACTCCCTTCCCTGAGCTGCCGAGCCAATCAAGGTCGGCCACGTGTATAGCGTCTGCCACCCTCCCCAGCGCTGCAGGGCGACGATCTGGTTGTAGCACTTCCGGACACCCGCCTCAGCCTCGCTCAGCAGGGCTTCATCCTCCTTGCCCAGCTCGGATGCCGGATCGAGCACCCAGAGAGGAAGGTCGTAAAGGGCAAATTCGTCCATCTCCATTCCCGGCTCATTCATACCGCCTAACCGTGCGCCGAACCCGCCTCCAACATAAAAGACCATCACCCGGCTGTGCCGGCCTGGAAATTTGATTTTACCGCGCACTGCTCTGCCATCGAGAGCGATCAACGCTTCTCCTGCGCGCCAGTCCCACGATGCGACTACTGAGTGCCACGCATCGGCCGAGACCTCGCCAAAGGGCAGTTTCAGTGTGGAGACTTCATCTCTCGCAAACCGGCCTTCTCGAAACACGAGTGACAGGGCCTCGGGATCGCGACGAATTCCCATGAAGCTCTTGCTGCGCGACTCGAACAGCCAGCGAGAAGTTCTGTCCTGCCAGACTTTTCCACGCACGAGCATCCTGAGCGTCCCCCGGTGAGGATTGAGATTGCCCTCGCCACGAAAGTGAAGATGGCCGCCCGTCTCCGCGATGCGCACGGCATTTCCGTGTTTGCCTTTCACCTTCGGGTCAATTCCAAATCCGCCGGCGAGGGGCAGGCCCGTGGCGAAGTCAGCGTCGTTCTCTTCTTCGCTGTTGAAGGAGGCGACGAAGGTGGTGTGTCGCGTCTTCTTGACTGGCGACTCAGTCCAGTGGGCCTTCAACGTCAGAGCCTCACCCGGAGGCTCAGCCAGACAAGAGCTCAACAGAGCGAAGCAGGAAAAAAGTGGAAGCATCGTTGAATCTCGGGCGGCCCGGTGGGGTCATGAACGAAAACGTATCGCCTCAGTCGATCACTCGATAGTGAGCGTGTCGAAAGATCGGATGGTTAATCCGCCATCGACTTTGATGGCTGCGCCGTGCATGTAATCGCATCCGCCAGAGAGGAAGAATGCCACCAGATTGCCAACCTCTTCCGGGTATCCCAGGCGTCCGAGTGGAACCGCTCCTTTTCCGCAGGCTTCACGATAGAAGGCAAGCCGAGGAAGGGTCATGAGCGTCTCGAAGATACCGAGTTGGAGCTCGAGCACTTTGATTTTGTGCTTGCCATAGTGGGAAGCGAATTCGCTCGACATGCCGTGCATCGCATGCTTGGAAACGCCGTAGGCCGGCCTTTTGGCGTGTGGCATGGTGACGGAGCATGAAGTGACATTTACCAGGTAGCCGCCCTTGGCCTGCATGTATTCGCAGGCTCTTTTGCTCAGCTCGTACGCCGCGTGGAAATTGATGCGCAGGAGTTTTTCGGCCTCCTCGGCCGGCTCATCGTGCGGGATCTCGCTCTGCGTGACGTACGTGGTGCCAAGGTTGTTGACCAGCAAATCCAGTTGGCCGAATTCACGTTCCACAGCATCAATAAGCGCAGGAGCGGCTTCCTGGTAATCTGACGCGCTGAACTGCACAGGAATGATCTTTCGATCGGGCGCTTCCGCGTAAAGCTCGTCGCGAAGTTTCATCGCGCCTTCGACGCTGCTGTTGTAGGTGAAAATAATGTCGCAGCCGTTCTGCACGAGAGTTCTGGCGATACCTGAGCCGATGCCTTCGATGCGGCCGAACTCTTCGGTTTGCTTGCTGCTGCCCGCGCCAGTCAGGAGCGCAGCCTTGCCGGTGAGGTCGTAAGTGTTAGGCATCTTCTTCTATCTCGGCTTCACTTTGACAGCGCAATCAATCGTGAACGGTGGCAGCGGGATCGAGATGGTCCGTCCGGTGACGGAAGCATCTCCTTTCTTGACCACTTTGCCGGTCACGGTGTTCCACACTTCGTAGGTGTAATCGCCGAAACCCATCGCGAGCGAGAGGCTGGCGCCGTTGAACGTTCGAGCGGAACCCTCCCGGGGCCAGCTCTCCATTGCGATACGGTCATACACCCAGACATAAGCCCGCTGCCCGTTGGTGAGGACCTTCGTATCAAGACGAAGTCGATCGAAAGGATTCCCCGCAACGACCACACCGGCCTCATCATGCTGATAGAGCCCCTGGTTCCGACGGTCTTCTCCCTTCGCGTAATTGGCCAGAGCTTTGTAACGAAAATACTGATCCTTGTGATCGATGAACTCGAACCACCACAACAGCGGCGTCGCCGCGGATGGCGTCATGTAAGTGGCCCAGAGCCCGGCCTGCAGGTCCGCTTTCAGCAGCGCGACGACTTGTGCTTCGCTGGTCGCCCAGGGGCTGCCGCCATACTCGGTAACGAAACAGGGCTTGCCGTACTGGCCGGCGCGTGCATAAGTCTGATCGATGAGCTGAACAATGCTATTCTTGCTGCGGTAGGCATCGACCACGACGTAATCAATCTGGGGCAGCGAAACAACTTTGGGATCAATCCGGTGCCAGTCTGTTGAATAGTGCGTGGTCACCAGATGTTTGAAGGAATCCAGGTTGCGAAGTTCCTGGGCGATTTCGCGATGCCAATCCGCCTTTATCGGGTTGTTCCTGAATCTAAATCCGGCACCGGTCAGGTCCAGTTCGCTCCACAATTCGATACCCATAATACGAGGGCTGTAGGCCCAGCGGGCAACCACGTAGCGAAGCGTCTTTTTGTAGATATCCCGGGCCTGCTGATTCGCAAAATAGTCCTCCGTATCGTAGGCAGGTCCGCCGTTGTCGGCGTTGTATGGATTGTTGATCCATTCCGGGTCGCACCAGGTGCTGGCTTTGCCATGGTTGTCGAGCACCAGGTGGTAATAGATATCGTATTTTTCTGCGAGCTCGAGCATGTAATCCAGCTTGCTCGCGTTGGCGAGGTTGTAATCGGTCAGACCCCGGTAGCCGCGCCAATCGCTGGCCCACTCGATAGCAAGCCACCAGCTCGCCATCCAGATTTCCGCGAAGTTTTCACCATTCTCATGCATCTTGCGCAGGATTTCGTCGTAAGCATAAGTGCCCCTGTCCGGCGGCAGCTTTTCCTTTTCAAGAACAGTCGCCCACCAGCGTTCGTCAAACGGCGAGCGGACGTTGTGACCGATCGGGTAATAGAAATCTCCATTCGAAAATTCAAAATAGCTCGGGTCCGTTTTGCAGACTCTGACGAACCCGGGCTTATTGGTAGGTTTGGCGATGAACGATTGCCATTGGGATTCGATGGTCTCTCCGCGGGTTCTGACAATCAGGCGATACTTGTGCGCGCCTGGTTCCATCGGCGTGAAACGTACCTTCCATGAGGGCGCGCCCAAAGGGATCATTTCCTCCCACCTTTCGACCGTGAGCTCTGAATTCACCGCGCGGTTGGAATTGGCGACCCGGTCATCCACCAGAAATCGTTCTCGCCGCGGATTGTCTTTGCTGCGGATGTATTCCTGATGGTAAAAGCCCGGGACCGTGTATCCCTCTGTCGGTGATTTGAACTCCGCGTCGACCTGGATGTGGTTGGGATCGAACGGGTTCTTGAACTCCCTGTTCAGGCGGAACGAGACCTCAAACTTCTCAAACACCCCCAGCTTTGAAGGCCCCGGTCTGAAATCCAGAATCCGCAAAGGCACTTTCTTTACCGTCCCGGCCACCCTTTCCACCAAGTCGATACTGAACTCACCCGAATAGCTCTGTCGCGAGATGAGCTTGATGCCGAGAGTATTGGCATGCGCGGCCACCCGATTGCCCCAATGGCCATAGTGGTCCTGCGGCAGCAGGCTGACACTTTCAGATGAGACATCCACAGCTATCTGATGCCAGCCATCCTGGAGCTTTCCGGGATGAAGATATTGATAAAAGAGACCGTCCTTGTCCTTCAGGTAAAGCAATACCTGCATATCAGAGGGAGAGCCCTGGGGCACGAAAACCCAGAAGCGGATCTCTTTGAGGGTCTGCACCTGAAGGTCGCCGACGAACTCAATCTGTGCTGCGCGGGGGAATGCACTCTTTACCAACAGAAACCTGCTGCCATGCTTTGTGCGTCCGGAAGCCGATTTGATCTGGCAATCCCGAGCCTTCCATTCCTGGGTGCCGTCTTCGAAAGACCAGCGAAGCGGCACCTGAGCCGACTGCAGTGAACCGGGCCCGGATATCACTGGCCCGGATTGCCCAAAGCCGGGCGCACACAAGATTGCGAAGAGAATTATCAACCGATGCATGAGGCAATCATACAACCAAAACGTTCGAAAAGGCACGATGAAGGTGAAGCATCGGCGGAGAGGGAAAAGTTCGGAGGCTGATTGTGCCCAAGGGTTCGCGCTTTGCCATTCGCTGAAATGGAAGAGCGGAAAAGTGGAACAGTGGAATGGTGGATGGTCGGACCGACATGCTGGAAGGATGATTGGCCACGAACAAGTGAAGACGACACTTGCTTTGCCGCATCTCAAAGTCATGCTGGAGAGACTTGTTCCATTGCTGCTGATCAATCTTCTGTGGACACTCCACATCTCCGCCGTAGCGATTTAATTCTCCTCGCATTGCTCACCATTGCTGCGGGTATACCCGGGCTGGGTGGCCTCTCCATCACTCGTGAAGATGAGAGGTTCTATATACAGACCGTTATCTCCATGCCGGAGAATGGGCACTATCTGGTGCCGACCTATTACGGTTATCTTCATCTCGGTAAACCGCCGTTGATGAACTGGCTGGTCCTTGGTTCATGCAAGGTATTCGGGTTCAGTCTATGGGCATCGAGGCTGCCATCCCTGCTGGCCGGTGCATCAGTCGTTGTACTCACTTGCCTTCTGGCCAGGCGGTTGTTCCAGGACCCGTTGACCGCACGGCTTGCCGGGCTGATGACGGCCTCCAGTTATACCATTCTCGTGCATTCCAGACTCGCATTGACCGACATGGTGATGCTGGCCGGGATGCTCGTACTTTATCTGAATGTTTTTGCCGTGATATCCGGCGAGAGAGCACGGAGACGATACTTCCTTGCTGCGGTGGGGCTCGGAATAGCAGTCATGGTCAAGGGCCATGTGGGACTGGTATTGTCCGCGCTGCCAATCGCAGCGTTCTGTATCATCGAGCGCAGGAGTCTTAAGGAAACAGGGAAAGGCCAACTGTTCAATCCCTGGTTCTGGTGCCCTGCACTGATTTTCTGCTTCTGGTGGTACGCTCTTCTCTTATCTGCTGATACTCCTGCATCTGAATTCGCCAGATACCATAAACCGTCTGACCAGAGCCTCAGGGATGCCTTCATTTCTTTCTTCTATAATGAGGAAATCAATGCGCGCGCTGGGGGAGACCTCTCTCGAATCGGCAAAAATATCCTGCGTTACCCTGTAGATTATCTTCGGATTTCATTTCCATGGTCTTTGCTGGCTCTTTCAGGATTCTTGATCTGGGGCAGGCCACTTCTTAAAGAGCTTGTGGACAGACGCAGGGAGACGGTCTTTCTGCTCTGCCTTGTTATTCCGGTTTTTCTATTCTTCACCCTTGTGGTTCGTCAGACGTCCAGATCCCGTTACCTACTGCCAATCGTGCCTGGAATTGCGATTTTTGCGGCGCGTTTCGTGGCCCTCAAAGCGGATGCAATCCCATGGGCTGTCACCAGCGTCAGATATCTTTCACTGGTTCTGATGATTCTCTTCAACATTTTTTTTATCTATGTTGGCCCGGCGGTGCGCGAGAGCCCATTCGAAAAACTGGTTCTGGATCTGAAGCCGAGATTGACTGCCGCTGATGCAATTCTGGTGGGCGGAATGTGGCCGAAATGGCACACATATGCCGGAGCCATCCTGGGCAGGAAAACAGATTTTATTGGCTACAGGCCGAATTCCGATTCCGTCAGGCTCAGGCTCAGAAAACACGAAAGCGAGAACGTCTATGTTCTTATGGATCGCAAGTACTTTGATCTCTGGGATCAGCCAGTTCAGGATTCCTTCGAGATCATCTCTGAGCGCAAAGGAATTGAAGGACGCATTAAATTTCGAGATCTGATTAATTCGATTACCGGCAAGGAACTTCACGAAGAGAACACACTGAATCTGATGTTGCTCAGATATAGTGTGCGGCTCAAAAGCGAATAGAGAATCTGTTTCCAACCTTTCAGTCTTCAAAGGAATACCATCATGGCCAAAACTCGAAAACTGCATCTGTCACCTTCGGTACAGCATAAACACTTGATGAAACAGACAGCTCGCCCCCTTGCCTACACAGACGGCGACGTGAAGGCGTGGCAGCGCAAGCTCCGCAAAAAAGTGAAGGAGCTCCTTGGGGATTATCCGAAGGAACGCGTACCGCTCAGGGCGGCATCCCTTTGGAAGCGCGAGCATGAATTGGGTTCTATCGAAAAGATAGCATTCACCAGTGAGCCCTATTCGGACGTCCTCGCTTATGTCTGTCTTCCGGCGAATGCTGAGCCGCCCTACACTTTCATGATCTGTGTCCAGGGCCACACGAGCGGCATGCACCATTCGATAGCAGTGGAGCGCGATGATGAGACGAAAGCGATGGACGTGCCCGGAGACCGTGATTTTGCACTGGGATGCATGAAGCGCGGCATAGCGGCGCTATGTATCGAGCAGCGATCATTTGGCGGGAGGCGAGAGCTTGTGCAGGAACGTGTTGCCCAGCATGGGTGCCACGATGCTACCATGCATGCGTTGATGCTGGGCCGCACTTTGATTGGGGAACGTGTCTTTGATGTCGATCGCGGTTTGGACTATCTGGAAACTCGTGATGACTACGATCCCAGGCGAGTGGGCATCATGGGCAACTCCGGCGGTGGAACAATTAGTCTTTTTTCGGCCGCGGTTTTGCCCAGGCTCAAATTCGCCATCCCTTCCTGCTACTTCTGTACTTTCGCTGATTCGATCATGTCCATATATCACTGCATGGACAACTATGTGCCGCACCTTTTAAATTACGCGGAAATGCCGGATGTGATGGGTCTGTTCGCGCCCAAACCGGTGGTTTTAGTCGCGGGGAAGGATGACGTTATTTTTCCCATCAAGGGCGTTCGCAAGGCATTTAAACACCTGAAACGCATTTACAGGGGGGCGGGCGCTGAAGACAAATGCCAATTAGTCGTCGGCCCGGAGGGGCACAGGTTCTATGCGGACCTGGCATGGCCGAAAATGCTAGAGCAAATTAATGCTTAGTGTGCTCGGAGGCGCGGATTGTTTACAGGGGAGACAATGGAGAAAGTTTGCCCTTTCTCCTTAGAGTTAGAGAGTCACCACTTCCGGCGGGTAGAAGGTGATGGTGTCGAACTTCTGAATCCACTTCAAAAGTTTCTGAGCAGTGCTGTAGTCAGCGGCAGTGGCCTCGGCCTCTCTCGGAAAGAGGGAGCGGTATTTCCTGAGAAAAGTGACTTTGGACTGCAGCATGGCGATGTACTCTCTTAATATTTTTTCGCAGAGACGACAGCGGATGCGCCAGGCTTTACCCCGGTCAGTAAATCCAGTGACCTGCTGGGTCTGCAGATCTCTGTTCATCAGGTAATCGATGGTGGCCGGATGCTGGTGATTGACGTTGCGTCGTTTGCGGTCGAGGCGTGCGTTGAGAATTGCCAGTTGGCTCTTAATTTTCGCCTTCAGCTGCATCTGTTTACATGCCTTTGAGTATTTGGAACTGGATGTCTTGGGATCGAGTTCCGCATCAGCGAGGATCTCCTTCAGTTCCTGAATTCTCTTGGCAGATGAGGCCATCGTCTTTTCTGGCAATTCGGCAGATTCGCGAAGGTTCTTCTCTACTGCTTCCCAGGTCCATTTCTCGCGCTGAGCTTTTTTGGCAAGGAGCTTTCTGGCCCCTCGGTCGAGGGATCTGTTACGTTTCTTCGCCTCGGCCATTGCCATCGAAATCTTGCGGGGGATAAGCTTTTCTTCGTCCGCAAGGGATTTGCGAAGCGTCTTGGTGAGTTTCTCCTCATCCCTGATCTGCTTCATGAGCTGGCCGCGATCCTCCCGGTTTAATGCTTCTTCCGCGATGGTCTTTCGATGGTTTGCCTGCCTTTTTCTTGAACTTGCTACTTTGCCTTCGAGCACGCTAAGCTCATCTTCCACTTTGATGATTTGCTGATTGGCCAATTCCCTGGTCTCGATATCGAGCACGAATTCAAGCGCTGAAATCATCAGGCGGAATTGTTTACTGCCTGAATCCTCTTCAGCGACCAGGGGTGCAAAAACGGTGATGAGGGTGATTGCGATGAAGCTGGTGCTATGCATACCTTTACTCTTGACGCAGTTGTCTGGTGTAAACGACGTTGCCCCCGTCCGTGTGGAAAAGTGCCGGGCCGTCCCGACCGGTGATATGGACGTACGCTCCGTGCTCCTTATAGAGTCTGAGCGTTTCTGTGTTCGGCCAGTACGACCATGCTGAAAACACCGCGTGGCTGGGTTGCACGGCCTTCAGCAGGTCGGCAGTTCGAAGTGCGAAGCCCCCGTGATGCGGCACGAGCAGTATATCAGAGCGGAGTTGTCGGGCTTGATGCTGGAGCATGTACTGTATCGCGATGTCCTGAATATCGGCCGGCATCAGAATGGAAACGTCACCGAGCGTCAACTTCAAGACCAGAGACAGATCATTGTCAGACCACTCAGTGGCCTCGACGGGGGGAGAAAGAGCCTGCAGCTTCCACCTCCTGCCGCGCGCAAGGTCGCTTCCGGCGGACAAGGAGGACACGATCACGCCTGCTTCCGCCGCCCGCCGCATGAGCAACGTGCCTGTCTTCCGCCGAAAAGTCTGTGGAGTGACGATCAGCTCTCTAACCTTGATGCGTTCGAGCAGCGATGACAGGCCGGAATAGTGGTCAGAATCCAGGTGGCTGATGACCACCCGTTCGAGCTCAGTTACTCCCCGTCTCCAGAGGAAGGGTGCCACCGTCCGCGCACTTATATCACTGGAGCTACTCGAACCGACGTCGTAAAGCATGTTCGTGCCGTCCGGCAGTTCCAGGTAGGTCGCGCCTCCGTGCCCGACATCGAGAACGGCAACAGTGAAGCTTCCCTTCTGTTCCTGGTGCTTGAAGTTGATATGGACGCCGTGAACGATGCAGCATACTGCCGCGCAGACGCCCAGGTGGATCCTGTTGAATTGGAGGAATCCGCGGCCGACGAAGAGCAAAACCCACAGATAAAACAGAATGAGGCTGACGAGCCATGGGGACGGCAGGAAAAGTCTAGAGACGATGGGTGTCTGTGCAGCCAAATGGACCAGACTCAAGAGCCATTCACCCATATGTGCGGCCAGAATAAGCAGGACCTGGCCGAGCGGGTAAACGACCACCGACACGAGGAAGCCAAGCATTCCGATCGACAGAAGCAGGCAGACAATCGGGTAGGCGAAGACGTTTACGATGATGGCAAGGGGAGCGATTCTGTTAAAGGTGTAAGCGGTGACGGGAAACGTCCCGATCCACGCGGCCGCGGAAACGCAGAGGCTCAGGTACACGAAACGCCGCAGATGTCCGGCTACGGAATTATTTTTCTGCCGGGTGATCATGCGCTCGAGAGTTGTTTCACCCTCGAACATGTTCTGCAGCTCAGGGGTAAGCAGCAGGATGCTTAACACGGCAATGAAGGAAAGCTGAAAGCCGGTGCTGAAGGGCTGGTGTGCATCTGCGGCCATTATGATCAGCGCGCTCAGCCCGAGTAGATTCAAAGAGTCAGAGCGGCGATTGAACAGAGGCGCAATCAGAAACACGCTGACCATCACCGCTGCCCTGACCGCCGGAGTATTTCCTCCGGTAAAAAAAGCATAGAAGAACGCGAAAGCTACTGCCGCGGGATTCGCCCAATGCATTGGAACTCCGGCCCAGTAAAGCGCGAGAACAACTGCACCGACAATGAGGCCCACGTGCAGGCCGCTGATCGCAAGGAGGTGCCGTGTGCCGGTAGCGATGAAGTCCTCTTCGATGCGGGCGGGCAGACTGTCGCGATTTCCAAGAATGATCCCGTCGAGCAGCAGCGCCACTTTACCTTCGACGGTTGAGTGCAGGATCTTCCTGCAGATCCGATTGAGTGTCATCAATGATCCGAAGACGGCGTTACCGTTGCCGCTCGAGAGTATTTGGATGTTGCGGCCCTCATCGAGTCTGAACTGTAAATGGATCCCGCGATGTGAAAGGAACGTACGGTAGTCAAATTCGCCGGGGTTGCGCGGTGTACCAGGCCGTCCCAACCATCCGAGGCAGCGGACACGGTCGCCGTATTTCAACTCGGGAAGGTGCCCTTCAACACTTGCTTGAATTCGCGCCTCCGCCGGCTCAGAAGCACGCTGATTAAGAACCATGATCTCTTCGAGAATGAACTGCGTGGTCCGACTGTCAGAGTCATTCTGTCTGTCACCCCAGACACGGAGCCGCGGCTTTTCGCTGACGATTCCCTCGATCTCGAGGAGAACCCTTCTCTCGGTCTTCAGCAAATCGAGAAGAGCCGGCTTGCCGGTCTGTGATTCATAACGCGCCGCGCCCAGCATGGCGCAGGCTGCGAGCAACATGGGGAGTCTGGTAGCGGCTGCCAGATGCCGATAAAGAAGAAATGCAGTGACAAGTGCCGCGGCTAACGAGAAGGCCAACCAGTGCGCGGTCGGGAATTCGAAGAAATTCGCGACCACAGTGCCGGACAGAAAAGCTGCCGCCAGCCACAGCAAAGGCCTGTGCCGCATCCAAACTCCTCCACTTTCAGTTTTCCTTTAACAACGGCAACACCGCTTTGAACTCAGGCGTTCCAGCCTCGACCAGCAATTCGAAAATGATCGATTGCCCTGTTGAGATGATTGCCCCGGCCTGGCGCATCCGTTCGATGGCCATCTGCCAGTCGAACTTGCGCTGCGAAGCCACGGCATCCGCGGGCACGTGCACTCGGATGCCCGCAGCGATTAAATCGAGCGCCGTCTGCTGGACGCAAACGTGCGCCTCTACTCCGACAAGCACAACCGCCTCCACTGCGGCTTCTTCGAGTTTCTGCTGAAGGACGTCCACGCCACAGCAACTGAATGTGTTTTTCTCGATGGGCTCGTACGCCCGCAGGGCCTCTTTAATCGAGGCGAGAGTGCTGCCCAGCCCCTTCGGGTATTGTTCGGTCAGTAGAGTGGTGAGGCCCAGCTCTGCCGCGACTTTGATCATCCGGAGGATGCCAGGCTCGAGCCTGGGATAAATGGAAATCGCGGGAATCAGCCTTTCCTGGATGTCTACGACGAGCAGGGCCGTTTTTGCTTTCTGAAGAATCTCGGGGTGTCGCATCTTCTGATTTCACTCTGGGAGTTCAACGGTCCCACCATCGATCTCGGGCAGTTCGACGGGGACATCAGAATCCAGCCCCGTGTCTTCATTCGGGGCTTCGTCCTCTTCGGGAACGGAATCAGGCGCTGGATCTTCTTCTGGGGCCGGCTCGTCATCCATTGGATCATCTCCGGGAGCTTCATTGCCACCGGGGTCGTCTGAAGGCGCTGTTTCATCCCCCTCGTTCTCAATATCCGATTCAGTATCTCCGTTGTCCGCCGGGTCCGAAGCGTCTTCGTCGGCATTGTTCGCTCCTGCCTGTTCTTCGACGTGCGAATCCGGCTTGAAAAACATGAAGTAACCTGCAGCCCCGGCGCCGGCCACGAGAATGAAGATTGCCGCGCCGGCAGCCGCATAGACAACCCCGTGGCGCCTCGGAGCTTCGGCCGGTGTCGTTGGTGATGGTGCCGAGTCATCTTCCAATCCATCAACGGTCAACATCTCTTCTTCCCAGTCTGCCTCTTCGGCAGGCGTGTCACCTTTGTCAAGATTGCGGTCGTCCGAATTGCCAAGGCCGAAATCGTCTTCTTCCTCTTCGGCCTCCGGGCCGACCATTTCAGCTTCCGCATCGCTTACAGGAGTAACCTGATCCTCAACCCATTCCATTCCGCTCTGTTTGGCAGAAATCGGCTCTGTCTTATCATCCGGTTGCGCGTCAAAACCATCTGTATCTGAATCCCAGTCTTCCACGAAAGTTCGTTCGTCATCCGCGTCCATGACCACTACGGGGACACTAGCGGAAAAAATGATTTTCAGTCTGCCGATGCGGAGCTCGTCACCGGAATCCAATTGCGTTTCACCCTCGGTATCTTCGCCGTTCAACTGGGTGCCGTTGCGACTGCCCATGTCCGTCACGTACCACCGGTCACCTTTGTTCTCTATCCGCGCATGAATCCTCGAGATGCTTGCATGGTTGATACGCATGCTCAGCGAGGAATCGCCTCGGCCAATGTAGAATGGCGTGCCTGGCGGCACCTCGTATTCACGAGATTGGCCCGCGTACTGAATCGTGAGTGTCGCACTCATGCGTGATTCTGGCTGGAAGTCGGCCCTGACAGGTTACTGCATTTGAACAGCCGCGCGATAGTAGCAGTTCGGCGGTGCCACGCCATTTCGAGCCGGGTACTAGATGCTGGATACTGGATACTGGATACTGGATACTGGATGCTCGATTGGCTACTCGTAGCTCGATGCATCAAGTATCCAGCATCCCTGTCGCGCCCGAGGCACACACTGGGGCATAACTACCAGCATCGAGCATCAAGTATCCAGCATCCTGGATCATTGGAAACTACTGCTTGATCGCTTTCGCCAATGGGCTCTTGGAATCGGCCAGCCCTTTAATGACGAATGCTGCCATCGCCCGCGCACCCTTCTCCGAAAAATGCGACCGGTCCGTTTCATTCACGCTCAAGTCCGTGCTCGCCGTATCGCCGAGCTCGAGGAAAAGCGCGCCGCTCATTTTGTGCAGATCGATCAAAGGCACTTTCTTCTCGATCGCGACCTCTTTCATCGCTTTTGAGTAGGGGAGAAGATTGTCCGAGAGAGAACCGTCTTTTCTGAACGTTCGGCGATGCATTGGGGTCACCAGTATCGGATTCACCTCAATCTTTCTGAAGGAATCGATGTAGGTGCGGAGGTACTCTTTGAAATCGGTATTCGCGTCCGTGGCTTTTGGCTCAGTTTTCCTGTGAGAGTCGTTATGGCCGAATTGAATGAGCGCGTAATGAGCCTTCTCTTTCAAGGCTTTATCCAGGAGCCCTTCCGTAATGAACGACTTCGAACTTCTGCCGCTCTTAGCCAGGTTTTTCACTCCAACGTGATCCTGAAAATAGTCGCCGAGCACCTGTCCCCATCCACGCAAGTCTGAAGCCTCGTGATAACTGGCAACAGTAGAATCACCCAGCACCAGCACCCAGAGCGACTTCTTGCTGTCGTCCTTTTTCGGTTTTGAATTGGTCACAACGGGCTTATCCGAAATCTCGAGTCGGACGTCTGAGAACCAGACCTTTTTTCCAACACAGTCGGCTCGCCGATAGTAGCGGCAGAGCACCTGGATGCGATTGACGTCTGCATCCACCGCGAAGGCCTTGTTCACCTGTTGCCATTGAGTCTTGCTGCGCCCCACGTTGAAAATACCGCGGCGGTCTTTTCCACTGAACAGTTTTATCTGAAAGAAAGCGAGGCCGTCCTTCGAACTTCTCAATCCGCCCGACAGTCGATATGCCGGCTTCGTTTTCTCAGGCAGGTTTACCATCTGGTAAATGTAACCGTGCTGTTGGGCTTCAGATGCAATGTCGACCCTCAGGCAACTCGCCGCATTTTCAGGTGCATTCTCATTGTCTGTCTGCTTGGGCTCATCATCGGCTGTCCAGGCAGAGATCTTCTTACCAGCCAGCGTAAGTTGACCATTCTTCAACAGATTCTGTGCTTCTCCTGATGCCAGAGAACAGCAGACAGATGTGATGAGGAAAACAGGAATTTTCATGGAAGTTTCTCCAGTTTCGGTCCGCCGGGTCCGCCAAATGAGAGGATGCTGTTCGCCCGGAACACGCCACCTCCTTTCCTGATTACATAAAAAATGGCCCGAAGGCGAATACCGTCACTCGTTGAAGCAGGAAAGGCAACGGCCCCTTACCCATTCTCGTAAGGGCGGCCTGCAGGCTTTGGATGCGTCTGCAAAAAGCCGTGAGGACGCCGGAGAAGGTACTTCAGCCAGCTCTCTTCTTCGGCTTGATCAGAAAGCCGGTCAGAGAGTGAATCGCCAACATAGCTGTTCGATATTTCCTGGGGACAGTAAGTGCCCCCTCGCCCGGGATCATTATGTCCGGGTTCGCCCCTTCATCCTGCTGCAACAGAATTGCGTGGGCTTCCTTCTCCCAATAGTCCATCCGCTCCTGTAATTTCTCGAGGAAAGCAGGAGCGATTGCGTCTTCGATGAGCAGGTAGCCGGTTACATCATATCGATATAACTCTTCGGGGGTCATTTGCGCGCCTCAGGTTTTCAAGTAGGAATTTCAGAGATTCCGGTTTGCATGCAGCGATACATGGCAGGATTAACCAACCCTTAAGAATCTTTCAATGAGTGCCACTGAATTTCCTGAAATCAGTCAGAGCGATGTTGAAGAGTATCAAACGCGAGGAGTGTGGATCAGCCCCCGCCTTTTCGATGAGGAGCAAGTCAGGAAATTGCGTGTTGCCGTTCGATCTCTCCAGCAGGGGGAGAAGGATAGCGACAGTTGGGGCTGGTCAGGGCCCCTGAGCCATGCTGAAGATGCTGAGCATATGTTCCAGGCCGTGAATGCCTGGTGGGTGAATGAGACCATTCGGGAAGCGGTAGCCGCCCCGGTCATCGGTTACCTGGGAGCTAGGCTCATGCAGGTCGATGGCATTCGCCTTATTCACGACCAGGCGCTGGTAAAACCAGGGCTCGGGGCGGAAGGTGAAGTGAGCACAGCGGGAAATTTCGGCTGGCACCAGGATTTCTCATACTGGGACTGGATTGATACCGACAACCTTTGCACCTGTTGGGTAGCACTCCAGGACACCGATGTGTCGATGGGCGCCATGCGGGCGGTCATCGGGTCGCACCGCTGGGGATACAACCCGGAATCGGCCACTGCCGGCGAAAAGGATCTCGGTGCGCTGAGGGAACGGTTCACTCCTGAAGGAGCGGAATGGCTGGAGGAACCATGTATCTTGAAGGCCGGCCAGGCGAGTTTCCATCACTCACTCACCTATCACGGTTCTGCTGCCAATGTCAGCCAAGAATCGCGCATGTCAGTCGTCTCCCATCTGATGCCGGATGGGTCGGCTTACACATCGAAGGGGAAGTGGAACCGCATGTTGTCGCTGATGGGGCCGGACCTGAAACATGGAGACGAGTTCGGAGGGCCGGTCTTTCCGAAGCTCTGGCCTGTTTCTTCTTAGTCTGGCATAGGAGATCACTTCTCGCGTAGCCAGAGCCACAACCTGACAATCAGGCTGCTTACGGTGATCACACAGATCGACCAGAGGATGCAGTGGATCAGCTTTTCGCGCTGAAAGATGGCGGTCGCGATGTTCCCGATGATGAGCCACTGGACCACATAAAACGCGGTGACGTTCTTGCCCACCCATCGGATCCAGAGGATCGGCTGCGCATTGCCTAGCCTGGCCGAAAGGGCATGACAGCTTATAAGCCAGAAGGCCATGAACAGAGCTGTCCACACGAAAAACAAGCTTCCGTGATGGTAATACAGGGGAAGGCTGTGCGCGGTGGTGACCGCGTCTTTTGCCGTGAAGCCGATGAAAACCAGAAGGACGAACCAGATGATCGCGAGCACAGCCTTTCGTGACACGAAGCCGGCAAAAGATTCGTTTGCCAACAGGTATCGGAAAGAGATTCCAAGCAGCGGATATGCGAGCCATGGGAACAGGGGGAAGTACGACCAATAATACGTGCCGCCGAAGTACGCGAGTAAAAACCGGGCCGGCCCACCGACTGTCAGCAGCGAATTCAAAGGCGGAGCCGCCACCACTGCCGCTATCGCGGCCGCGAGCCAGAGCCAGTACTGATCCCTGAATATCTTCGACAGCAGACCCGCGAGGATCAGACTGATCCCCGCGGCGAACAGAATGTCTACCCCGAAGATGTAATTCCACGGACTCAACTGAATCTGTCCGCGGAAGATCCTGATGAACAAATGCAGATTCAGACCAACGTTCAACAGAATGCCGAGCAAAACGAGCTTAATGCCCCGATTGCGAACGAAAGAGAATTCTCGACTGGCGGGAAGAAGGAAGTAGCCCATGACTGCCAGAAAAACCGGGGCAACGGGCGGGCCGCCAAGAAAGAGCGAGATGCGGCCGGCGATTCCCTCGCTCACCGAAGGGAACGCGAACAGTTCCATAACGTGCACCTGGACCATTAGCAGGACCGCTAGCCCCTTTAAGAGGTCAGCGGTGGCATTGCGCGTGGTCTGCTTTGCTTTTGGCATAACCGGCCAATATTCGTAAAAGACCGTTCAGTTAAGCACAGGCCTGGTTGGCAAGCCCGGCTCTGTCGACGGTTGCTGGCCCGTCCTGCGGTGAATGCAGTCATCAGCCATCAAGCCATGAGAGCATGCAAGGATCGTTCGAACGGTTACAGAATGGTCGGTATACCATTTTCCACCACTGAAGTTTTCAAAGACCGATAAGACATGGCAGCAGAGAGCGGACCCGAGAACGTAGTTTTGACATTGTCGATCGCAGTCTCCGGCGGTGTGTTCTTCCAGGTTCTGGCGGAACGACTTCGAATCCCGGCGATTGCTCCGCTGCTTGTCGGTGGGGTACTGCTCGGGCCTGAATTCGCGGGTCTCGTTCAGCCTGACAGCCTTGGCGCGACCATGCAGTTAATCATCTCGTTCGCCGTGGCCATCATCCTTTTTGAAGGCGGACTGACGCTCAACATCAAGGGATATCTGAATGCGGACAAAATCATTCACCGCCTGCTCAGCGTTGGTGTGCTGATTACCTGGTTCGGCACGGCTCTAATCATCAAGCTGTTGTTTGGCTTTTCGCTCATGACCTGCGCGCTTGCCGGCAGCCTGATCATCGTGACCGGCCCGACGGTCATTACGCCGTTGCTGAAACGCGTCCGGGTCAACGACAGACTCAATCAGACCCTTCTCTGGGAAGGCGTCATGATCGATCCGATTGGTGTTTTCGTGGCCGTCCTTTGCTTTGAGTGGCTGAGCTCGGAGGCCGCGGTCGAGCCACTCGAAAACTTCCTGGTTCGTATTCTTGTGGGCGGCGTTGTCGGCGGGCTGAGCGGGCTGCTGCTTGCGGATGTGCACCGGCGTAAATGGGTGCCGGAAGAACATACGAACCTGTTTGTGCTGGCCGCGGTTCTCCTCTGTTTCGGCATCTGTGAAACGGTCAAGCATGAAGCGGGGATTCTCGCAGCCGTGGTGGCCGGACAGGTCTTCGCCCTTCGCAGGCCTACCGGGATTGAAAGCATTAAAAAATTCAAGACAGAGCTGACGCATCTGGGGATCGGCGTTCTGTTCATTCTTCTGTCGGCCGCGCTCAAGCTGGATGCAGTGGCCGCGTTCGGCTGGCAGGGAGCGCTGGCCGTGCTTGGAGTTCTTTTCATCGTTCGCCCCCTGAACATTTTTGCCTCCACCATCGGCTCGGGGCTGTCTACGAGGGACAAACTTTTTCTCTCGTGGATTGCGCCGAGGGGAGTGGTCGCCGCGTCCATGGCCGCCCTCTTTGCGCTCAAGATTGAACACCAGGGGTCGGTTGCGGAGGGAACGTTCATCCGCACTTTCGTTTACGCGGTCATTGCAGCCACCGTGCTGGTGCAGGGCCTCTCGGCCGGCCTGGTTGCCCGCTTCCTCGGCGTGCTCAGGGATACACCGTCGAACTGTCTCTTCATCGGTGCCCATCCATTGTCAATCGGGTTGGCGCAGATCATCGAAGAGGAATGCGGCGTAAAGTGCATGCTCGTCGACACCAATCCCAACACAATTGCTGACGCGATGAACAAGGGCCTGACAACGGTCCGCGGCGACGCGCTGGCTCAGGAATTGATGGATTCAGAGTTTATGGACGATGTGGGCCGGGTCTTTGCACTGACTGATAACACCGAACTGAACATGCTGGCCTGCCACCGGTGGTCAGAACGGCTTCACCATCCGACCTTCTTCCACTGGACTGATAGCCCCGCCGACCCGGTGTCCGCGGATCACCGAACCGGGCTGCCTGTCTGGTCTGTGCTGCCCTGCCCCTCAAAAATCGCCTCTGAAATCGAAATGGGAGATAGCCGGCTCCTGGTGATTAGTGCGCAGGAAATCGGCGAACACCCGGACCTTCTACCTCTCGCCTATGTCAAAGGAAAGAGTTTTGTCCCCATCGCAGCGGGCGAAAAGCCGCCACCGAAAACGAAAGTGCTGCTCCTGGAACGTGGGAGGACACGCCTCGGCCAGCTCCTGAAACCGGAGCACGTCATGCTCAGTGAAGAGACCAGCCTTGAGGGATTACTCCGTAAGATGATCTCACGGGTGGCCGAAGATACCCCCATCGTGCCGGTCGAAGAGACGCTGGTGCAATTGCTCGAAAGGGAACAATACGCGCCGACCGGCATCGGACGCGGTGTGGCCATCCCGCACGGTTACTGCAACGATCTGAAGAGCCCCATATGCGTCATTGCCCAAGTGCCTCACGGCATTGAATGGCAATCATCGGATGGCGAACCAACTCGGCTGGTTTTCATGCTCCTGAGCTCGCCCCGCCGCCCGGAAGAGCACCTTGCCCTCGTCGCCCAGATAGCCCGCCTGGCCATCAAAGAGGAGACCATCATGCAACTGATTGCCGTGGAAAGACCAGATGAACTGATAGAGATGATTCTGGATACGGAATATCGGCACCTGCGCATTGGAGAGTGGTTCAGGGAGCCCAGAGCGTAGGGCAACACCATTAAAGACAGAAGAGGATTTCTTCATTGTGTTGCCATCAATGGTGTTGCCTTTATCCGATAGCGATATGTGGGCAACACGATTGTGGGCAACACCATTAAAGACAGAAGAGGGTTTCTTCATTGTGTTGCCATCTATGGTGTTGCCTTTATCCGATAGCGATATGTGGGCAGTATCCCGCGTCTCATGCAGCTCTGACCTCTCTATTTGCAGCGGGATCACAACCTGCTAGCATCCCGCCCCTTAATCGATTTTCCCCCATGTTTGCGCTGATTTACTCACGCGTTCGCAGACATCCAGACCATCTCAGATGCCCGAAGAATCCAAAGTTTTCATCTACGATTCAACACTCCGAGACGGCACTCAAGGAGGCGGAGTTTCGTTTTCGCTCGAGGACAAACTGAGGGTTACCCGAAAGCTGGACGAACTGGGGATCGATTACGTGGAAGGCGGTTTCCCGGGCTCGAATCACAAGGACATAGAATTCTTCAAAGAGGCGCGATCGCTTGACCTGCAGACCACTACGGTCGCAGCGTTTGGCAGTACCCGGAAGGCCGGCATCGACCCGTCTGAAGATCGTAATCTCAATCTGCTGGTCGATTCCGAGACGAAGGTCATCACCATTTTTGGAAAGACCTGGAAGTTGCACGTCCACGATGTCATCCGCACAGATGAAGAAGAGAACCTGCGGATGATTGAGGATTCCGTGCGGTTCCTGAAAGACGCCGGGCGAGAGGTCTGTTACGACGCGGAACATTTTTTTGACGGATTCAAGGACGACTCCGAATACGCGATTCGTACCCTTCAAGCCGCGGAGAATGGTGGCGCAGACTGGCTCGTCCTCTGCGACACGAACGGCGGCACACTCGTCCACGAAGTCCAGCACGCGGTCAAGACTGTAGCCGAGCGATTGGGCACGAGGCTCGGCATTCACACGCACAACGATTCCTGCCTTGCCGCGGCCAATTCCATCGCCGCGGTCGAGCTTGGATGCACGCAGGTGCAAGGCACGTTCAACGGTTATGGCGAACGCTGCGGGAACGCCAACCTTTGCAGCATCGTGCCAACTCTTGAGCTCAAGATGAACCGCACTTGTCTACCCGATGGCAATCTCGCCCATCTGACACAGGCGTCACGATTCATTAGCGAACTGGCTAACCTGCCGCACGATCAGCGACTGCCTTACGTTGGCGAATACGCCTTTTCCCACAAGGGCGGCATGCATGTCGACGGCGTTCAGAAGAACCCGCGCAGCTTTGAGCACATTGTTCCTTCGGAGGTGGGGAACGAGCGCGGCACGCTGTTGTCTGATGTCTCCGGCCGGGGCACTTTGCTCGAGCGCGTTCGACAATATGTACCGGACATCGACAAGAGGGCCCCCGAAATCGTCGAGCTGCTCGATATCGTCAAGCGGCTCGAACACGAAGGCTACCACTTTGAGAATGCAGAAGGCTCTTTCGAGCTCCACATCATGAAGGTCTTCAACAGGCACGAGGAGCTCTTCCAGCGCGCGGGATTCCGCATCATCGTCGAAAAAGATCACAACGAGATTCATCTGTCTGAAGCCACCATCAAGGTCCAGGTCGGCGAGCGTCTGATTCATACCGCGGCCGATGGAGACGGCCCGGTAAACGCGCTTGATGCCGCCCTGCGAAAATCCATCGCTGAGATTTATCCGGAAGTCAATAGAATCCGGCTGGTCGGCTTCAGGACACATATTCTGGAAGACAGTGCAGGCACCGATGCTAAAGTTCGTGTGGTTATCGAATCCACGGACGGCGAGCACACCTGGGGAACGGTCGGAGTATCAGAGAACATTATCGAAGCCAGTTGGGAGGCACTGGTGGACGCGATTCAGTACGGCCTCCTTTATAAGAAGTTCAAAAAGAGCGAATGAGGAAGACCGTCGCCGCTGAACGTCAGGCAACATAATTAGAATTAAGGAGAACAAAATGGGTGTACCCGTTGCTATCGTCGGAGCGACCGGCGCTGTTGGACAGGAAATGATCAAGACCCTCATCGGCAGGGATTTTCCAGCCGATGAAATTCGCTTGCTCGCCTCCCACCGCTCCGCAGGCAAGAAGGTGGAAGTCCGTGGTGAAGAGCTCGAGATTCAGGAGCTCACCCACGATTCTTTTGAGGGCATCAAGATAGGGCTCTTCAGCGCGGGCGGTTCTATCAGCAAAGAGTTCGCCCCACCGGCGATCAAGGCCGGCGCAGTTGTGGTGGATAACACCAGCGCGTTTCGAATGGACGAAAACACGCCGCTCGTAGTGCCGGAAGTGAACCCTGAAGCTATCGCCGAACACAAAGGCGTCATCGCCAACCCGAATTGCTCGACCATTCAGATGGTGCAGGCCCTCAAACCGCTCTACGACATCTCACGCATCAAGCGCATCATCGTTTCCACTTACCAGGCCGTCTCGGGTGCAGGCGCAAAAGCCGTCTTTGAGATGCAGGAAGAAACCAAAGCCCTCCTCGAGGGCGGCACATTCGAACGAAACATATTTCCTTATCAGATCGCCTTTAATGCACTGCCGCAGATCGGCCAGAAGGATGCCTTCCAGGAAAACGGCTACACCGACGAAGAAATGAAGATGGTCAACGAGACCCAAAAGATTTTCAGCGACCCCGATATCAGGGTCGCAGCTACCACCGTGCGAATCCCGGTCGAGCGAGGCCACAGCGAATCGGTCAACGTGGAATTTGAAAACAGGATTACTGTTGACGAGGCACGAGAAGCCCTTGCCGCTTTCCCTGGCATCGTCGTGCAGGACGACCCCGACAATCAGGTCTACCCTCTCGCATCAGAATGTGTCGGCAAGTACGAGACCTTCGTCGGCCGCATCCGCGAAGACCTTTCCTGCGAGACTGCGCTCAACATGTGGATCGTCAGCGACAATCTGCTGAAGGGCGCCGCACTGAACGCAGTGCAGATCGCTGAGAAGCTGGTTTGAGAATCAGGATTCAACAGGATTCAGGATTTAAGATTCAGAGGATTCAGGATTCAGAGGATTCAGGATTCAGAGGATTCAGGATTCAGCAAGATTCAGGATTCAAGAGGATTCAGGATTCAAGGGGATTCAGGACTCAAGATTCACCGAGATTCAGAGTCTTCTTGAATCCTGAATCTTCTGAATCCTGAATCCTCCTGAATCCTGATTCCTGGCCAAAGTCAGCCTCAGCCGGTTCTTACTCATTACTCATTACTCATTACTCATTACGTATTACGCCCCATGTCCTCCACCTTCGGTAGCGCATTCAGAGTCACCACCTGGGGAGAGTCCCACGGCCGATCTGTTGGCTGCGTTTTGGATGGTTGCCCGGCGGGCGTTGAGATCGCGCGGGATGAAATCCAAAAGCAGCTCGACCGGCGCAGACCGGGCCAGAGCAAATTGACCACACCTCGCGGCGAGCCGGATTCGGTCGAGATCCTCTCCGGCGTTTTTGAGGACAAAACGATCGGTACGCCCATTGGACTGCTCGTCTACAACAAAGACACGGACTCCAGTAAATACGAAGAGATCCGAAACAAGCCAAGGCCAGGACACGCGGACTACACGTGGAAAGAAAAATTCGGCCACTATGACTGGCGGGGCGGCGGTCGTGCATCGGCCCGCGAGACAGTCGGAAGAGTGGCAGCCGGCGCGGTGGCGCAAAAGATGCTTGCTACTCTGGGCATCCGAATCGTCGCTTACACCACGCGCATCGGGCCGGTCACATGTGAGAGCCCGGATCCTTCTGATCCTGAGCTTTCCGAGCGCATCGAATCGAATCCCGTGCGGACGGCAGATCTGGCTGTTGCGGATCAGATGGCCGAGGCAATTGCCGATGCGAGAAAAGACAAGGATTCGGTCGGCGGTGTCATCGAAGTCGTTGCTACGGGTGTTCCCATCGGCCTCGGTGAGCCGGTGTTCGAAAAACTCGATGCCGCGATTGCTCACGCGATGATGGCCATCCCGGCAACCAAGGGCGTCGAGATCGGCGGAGGCTTTCCCGTCTGCAGCCTTCGTGGCAGCCAGTCCAACGATGTCTGGGAACTCGATGACGACGGTGAGATGAGGACACGCACTAACAACGCGGGTGGCATCCTCGGCGGCATCTCCAATGGCATGCCCATCGTGGCCCGGATTGGCTTTAAGCCAGTTTCATCCATCCCGCGCTCACAGGAGACAGTCGACATTGCCAAGATGGAAGCCGCGAACATCGAGGTCAAAGGCCGCCACGACCCATGTGTCCTGCCGCGGGCCGTGCCGATAGTGGAAAGCATGCTCGCGCTGGTGCTGGCGGATCACGCGATCATTCAGGGCATCGTGCCGCGAAGTTTTGCGAAGGAATAGGTCTGCGTGGCCACAGGCTGCCCGCTTGTGAGCCTGAATAAGAGTTCACGATTCGGAATCACAACGATTTTCTGAGAACAGATCATAGAGTCTCAGGTCTGTCGAAGCAGGGGTTGGAGTAACGGCTTTAGCCGGGTCTGGACTCGCCATCCGCTCAGAGAGCCCGCCTAAAGGCGTTACTCCGACTCCTCTCGTGCCGACAGGATTCACATTCTCTTGTGAATACGATTCAGACAAAGCGTCGTTCGAAATTGTCCGATCCGTCAAAGCGTCCGAGCCTGTCACCGAACTCTTTTTTCAATTCGGTATGGCTGCCGATGCGGTGCTTAATCGTGTTCCAAACCTGCGGGACGCTTGGGATATCCTGCGCTTCCCAGACAGCCACGCCGGGGGCGCCCTGGCTGTAGTAATCGTGAGCGGCCTGGAGGTATCGCCAGGGATCTGTGTCGGCGTGCTCGGCGCCAAAGGCTGTTCTTTCTTTCCCGCCGCGAAGCACCTCTCTTACCTGCGGGCCGATGGCGCCCCACACTTTACAGGAGGTATCCTTCACACCATGGAGGTATCGGTCGAGACACTCCTGTTGCAGCCAGAGATCCTGGCCCGGTATCACGATATCGACCAGCCCCTCACGGGCCCAGGCAAACGGGTCGAGCCCATCGAAGATGCATGACGGCAGTGAATCGGTAAAACGCCATCCGCCCTTCACATTGACCGCCACAGGCATGCGCCGGCCAAGCTCGCGTTCGACCGGCTCAAGCGCGGTGCGCAGTTCCCTGAGAAGAAGGGACGGATATGTGGAAAGATGTTCAAACCACATCGCCTTGAATTCCTCTGGCTGGGTCTCGCGAGGATCGAAGCCGTGTCTGCCGGCAAAATCCTCGATGCTCTTTTCTTCCCATCCGACGATTGGGCTCTTGCGCATGAAGTCGAGGTAAATGCCGTCTACACCGTAACGGGCCTGCTCCACCAGGCATTGGACGGTTGTCTGGCGAATTTCGGGATAGGCATGTGACACGATCGTTTGAAAGTGCGGCTCGCCGGAATATTCGAGCACGAGCTTGTCACGGTGTTCAATCAGGAATCGGCCGCCGGGAAAACCTTCACGAAAGTCATGGTCGTGATTCTTGCTGATTCGATGGTTTGCCCAGAGCTGCAGGCCGTTGGCGTGCGCAAACTCGACGGCAAGGGTAAGTGGATCTTTGCCTGCTTTCATAAGCGTGCGCATGACGCCTGCTGTGCGGGCGCGATGGTCGGCCATGAAGTCCCGCTGCTCCTGACCGTGCCAGCCGAATGTTGGCGAGTCGTAGATCGGACTGTAAGTGCCTACACCGGTGCCCCAGAAGACATGCGTGACATGGCTGTCAACATAGGGCTCGATAATCGAGCAAACATCATCGGGATTCCGAATCGCGAATTTGCTGAAGGACATGTTGGTGTCATGCACAAACGCGACGTTCTTTTCTCCCGCGCACGCTGTGTTGTTCGGTGCCGGCGTCAGTTCAGCACCTGCGAGAGAGATCTTATTTACTGGCTGGGTGCGAATGTGCAGCGCATCGCCCGGTTGCACGTGAAGTGTGATGACGTCAGCAGATTGAATGGTGTCACGGTCATCATGAATGAATCGCATCGGCCGTACGCGCCGCCAAATCTGTTGGGATGTCAGCCTCAACTGCATCGACGCATCGCGCCGGTTGGCGCAAGTGAAGAAGTCGAGTCGCAAAGTATGCGGACCGGTCACACTTAGTGGAATGGTAAGTTCCAGGGCCGGGTCACGCGCTTCGATAACGGCGCCGCCGGGGATGTCTTTGCGAATCCAGCCGTCAGGCAAATCCAAAGCAGTCAGTTCGATTTTCATCAGGTGAACATCTGATAGATGAGGGTGTGCGGATCAGCTCTGATCCAACTGTTGCCACTGAGACATCGTTGGTGCTGTTTCGATGAGGTCGTGCTTAACCCACACATAGTATTTTTCTGATATCGAGATCTTCTTCTGCGGCAAGAGAAACTTGTCGCGATTGAACGACGGATGCCCGAAGTCCGATAAAGCTGAACCGGGAACCTCAATGACAGCACTGCACTCCGGGCACTCGACTTTTCGTCCGGCGAATTCGTCTTTGAGATCATATTCGGAGCCGCAAGTACATGAGACTTTGATGGCCATTGTTGTTCCTCAGTGTTGTGGTTGGCGCTATCCCGAGACCTCACTGCAGCGACAGGCATCTTAGCCAGGCGGATTGGGTGGTCAAGGGGGCGGATGTCTGATGCTGAGGGGAGAGGGGTGATGGAATGTTGGAGTGATGGAGTGCCCCTCCCTCCCTGGATTGGATACCTGCCCTACCTATAATCGACTGTTTTGCTGTAGAGCGTTTTCAGTTGCCAGCCATCGCAGAATTCAAATCTGCGCCACACACGTTTTTGCATGAGTCAGCCTTCTTCATTTCAGAAACGCCGGCGAGCATTTTATGGCGTGTCGCTGGGGTTGGTGGTTGGGTGTGCGGTGGCATTGGCTCAGTATGTGGGGGCGTTGGGGCCGCTGGAGCGGCTGGCACTCGATACCCTCTATTGGAAGCGCGGACAGACGGCGAGGGTGGTGCTGAAGCCCTATGAAGTCAAAGATGAGAACGGCCGGGTCGAGCTCCGGTATGTCACCGATCAGGAGCGGGTGTTTCTGAAGAATTATCGAGAAGCGGTGAAGTTGGATTCAACTCCACAGAATCTGCGGAGAGTGCCGGTGGAGCAAGTTGTCCACAAGAATATTCGGGTGATTGGTATCGATGATCTGGTGGCAGATAAAATGGACCGGTACAGGAGAAAGGCCTTCTGGATCAGAAAGGTCGCTACTATCCACGACTGGCGAAACCGCCAGTGATCCCACTGTCCAAAATCTACGAGATGCTGCAGGACAGGGATGGCAACAGAGAATTCGACGCGTACTTCCATGACACGCTCGTGCTTATCGGCCAAACGGCGCAAGGCGAGGCCTACGCGGATCAGTGGTCTTCTCCGTACGACGTCTGGTTTGGTCTGTTCTTTCATGTTTCGGGCGCAATGAGTGCACTGACGGACGATTACTTTCGTCCTGTGCAGGAGAGTTCCTGGTTTCTGCTGGTCAGCATCACCGGGTCTATCCTGGTGTGCTATCTGGCATCTCAATCAGGGGCTATCACTTCCATGCTTTTTGGGCTGGCTGTGCTCGGGGGATATTGGTATGGCTGCGCGTTGTTCGCCATGGGCCAGTTGTCCGCACCTGCCCTGCTTCCGATGGCTTGTTTTTCTCTGACGATATGTGTCAACCTGGTGGGAATCTTCTTTTTGCGGACACGACTCGCCGACCGGCTTGTCTCGCAAAGAGAGCGTGAAATCGAAGTCCTCCAGGCAGAAGATCAGTATGAGCAGAGCGAAGGCATCGATGTCCGCCACGTGGATCGGCAGATTGCCCAGACAGCGATGGGGCAGGAGCTCAAGGCTGACTGGTGTGTTGTGAGGCAGAAGATTCAGGGCCTCGAGGGGGACGAAGAAATCATCGGGCAGTTCGGGGAATGGGACGCGAAGGAGATCCAGGAAGTCGAGCTGGCATTATCAAAGCGAGTGTTTGAATCCGGACGGGGCGAGCTCCTCACACACGCGTCGGCAGAGTTTCCGGACTGTGAGGTGGCGATCTGTCCCTCTGCCATGGCCGTGCCGATGCGGGATGGCCCGGAAGTGATTGGAACCGTGGTCATTGGCGGCAAGCTTCGTGAGCGTTTTCGCGGTGATGCACGCTACCAGGAGGGAGATCTGCGGTTCTTACGCGCTCTCGCTCGTGAGTGGTCGGATCGTATTGTCATTGCGCAGTACAACCGCACCCTCGAAGACCGTGTCCACCTGCGCACACTCGATCTCCAGATGGCCAACGATCGCCTGAGTGAGATCGACCGGCAGAAGTCTGACTTCATGAACATGGTGGCCCACGACCTCCGAACGCCGCTGACATCGATTCGCTCCTACGCGGAGATCATGCTCACCTACAAAGACGAGCCACCTGAAACTTACGAAGAGTTTCTAACCATCATCAATGACGAATCGGTCCGACTGAACGGACTCATTGACAACTTTCTCGATCTGTCGCGCATCGAATCCGGCAGCTTCCAGCTCGACATCGAGGCAACGGATATTTCGAAACTGATCGATCACGCGATGGCTGTGTTCCGCGGCCATGCGGATCCAAAGAGCATCAAGCTTGAGACGCAGATTGAAGATGAGCTCCCGAACATCATGTGCGATGGTGATCGGATAGCGCAAGTACTGGCGAATCTCTTGAGCAACGCGTTAAAGTTCACGCCGGAAGAAGGAGAGGTCCGGGTCATCGTGAGCGCCATTGAATCCGAGACGCATCCGGGAGAGCCGATGGCGAAGATTACTGTGGCGGATACCGGGCCGGGAATACCTGAAGAAGCCAGAGAAACCATCTTCAAGAAGTTTGGGCAGGTGGAGACAGATGACGAATCGGTCAAGGCGACTCAACGAAAAGGGACCGGGCTGGGGTTGCCGCTCTGCCAGGAGTTTGTAGAAAAACATGAGGGTAGAATCTGGGTCGAAAGTGAGGTAGGCAAAGGAAGCCAGTTTCACTTCACGCTATTCTGTGAAGGATGTTCTCTATTCCAGGAAGAGGACGAAGTACAAGAGGCAGCGGCTTTGGCCGAGGCGCGGCCTGCGAGTTAGAATGCTCGATGGCGGGAAAAGATTAGAAGGGAGAGAGTTTTGAGTCTTCAGAAGATTCTCATCGCTGATGATGAAGTTCACATTCGGCGTTCGCTCGAATTCGTCCTTAAGAAAGAAGGCTACGAAATCGTCCTTGCCGAGTTTGGCGAAGATGCTCTCGCCAAGGCGCGTGAGCACAAGCCGCAGCTCTGCTTCCTCGATCTGCAGATGCCGCCCATGAACGGCGACGAGGTATGCCAGGCCATCAAACAGGACCCGGAACTGGAAGGCACGTACGCTATCATTCTGACCGCCCGCGGGCAGGAGACTGACAAGAACAAGATCATGGAATCCGGCGTTGACGAATACATGACCAAACCATTCAGCCCGAGCAAGGTCATTGCCAAAGTGCAGGAGATCGCTGATATACTGGCATCATCGTGAGCCTTCCATTTCGCGCGAACGCTTTGGACATTACCCACATACTCTCAGCCGATAGTCTGAACCAGTTGGTGTGCCGCGCGGCCAAGGTTTCCGGCTCATCGATCAGGCTGCTCTCAGCAGATGGCCAGACCATTGCTGCCTCGACGGAGCAGTTTTTTGATGAGGAAGAAACTATCGGCCTGTCTTACAAGGGCCTCTACTTTGCATCTCTCGAGGGCGCCAACGGAAATGAGCTGGGCCAGGCCCTTGATTGGCTGAGTGAAGACATCACCTCCAGAGTCACCGCGTGGCACGATGTTGACACGATGGCGCAGCACATTGCCGAAAACTATGAAGAGCTGAACTGCGTTTTCGACATCATCCATAATCTGCCCTCGCTCACGAGATTTGACTCCGTTGGCAATGGGGCCTCAGTCCTGCAATCGACCGCCGGGCTGTTTGGTGCCCACCGCGCCTACATGATTCTTCAGGAGGAGGAGGATGATGAGAGTGTCGTGTTCCTCAGTTGGGGTGGTGGGGACGTTGAGCGGAGAACCCTCAGGCTTGATGAGTGGGAGGGAACTCCGTGGGCCTTTTGCTTCGAGACCGGAAATGCCATCAATGCAGCCTCTGAGCAAGATTTACCTGAGGGCGTCAGCCTGGATGCCGATGGACTCGAACTGCCGCTGCTCGGTGTCCGTCTCGAGGCGGATGGAAAACCGATCGGCGCCGTCTGTTTCAGCGGCAAAAAGGTCACCGATTTCTTCAGCTCAACGGAAGCTAAACTGATAAAGACCATCGCTGCGCACACCGCAAGCCAGCTCTCCAACTATCGGCTGTTTCAAGATGTCCGGCAGATGTTCCTGAACGCATTGAGTGCCCTGAGCAATGCGATCGAATCCAGGGATGAGTACACGCAGGGCCACATCGAGCGGGTGACCGAGTATTCGATAGAGATTGCCCGGGAAATGAATTTCGATCCGGAACGCATCGAGATGCTCAAAATCGCCGCAATGATGCACGATCTGGGAAAGATTGGGATCCCGGATGACGTCCTTCTGAAAGAAGGAAGGCTGACAGATGATGAATTCGAGATTATGAGCACTCACACTTTAATCGGCCCCAAGATTCTCAGTGGCATCAAGCAACTCGAGCCGCTGATTCCCTGGATTCAGGGCCACCATGAGCGACAGGACGGCACAGGATATCCGCTCGGTCTGAAGGAGGATGAAATCCCCCTCGAAGCACAGATTGTTTCAGTCGCGGATTCATTCGATGCCATGACAAGTGACCGGCCTTATCGGAATGCACTTTCACCGGAGGTAGCCACGGAACGGCTGCTCGAAGGGATTGGGACACAGTTCAACGGTGAATTGGTGCACGCGTTTCTGAAGACTCCCCGGTATCAGGAATTCTGCGAGTAACACCTGAATGGATGCGACCCGTTACGTTTCTAAAGCGCGGCTTAAGGAGATTCTCGATCGGTTCGAGGACATATTTGGATCGCCCGTCTGTATCCTGGATACGGATGGAGGCTTCTGCATGGGGCAGGCCGATGTCCTCGAAAGCGAACCGATACGGCGAGGCCTGCGCCTCAATGGTGAATACGCAGGCATCCTCGTTACAGCAAGATCAGCAGAGCCGAAGGAGAAGCAATTGAACGGACTTCGCCTGCTTGAAGACCAGATCCAGGCGGCGGTCAAGACGGATTACGAGATCGATGAGCTGTCCGCCGAGATCGTTCATTCGTACCGCACTCTGAATGTCGTATACGATCTCAACACCCGCCTCGGCGATATTCTTGATATCAATGCCATCTGCGACATTTGCCTGGAACAGACGCTCGAAGGTATTCCCGCGGATACCGCGTCGCTGGTCTTGAAGGCCAAAGAGCCGGAATCGTGGACTGTCTTCGCACACGCCGGCCAGGAAGATGGCGGGCCCGGCAAGAGCGAAACCTATCAAGATGCAGCCATGCACTTGTTCTCAATGGTTGGGGAGGCCTTCCTCTGTGATGACCCCTTGAATCTGCCAAAGGGTCATGAGGGGCTGGAGGGATCGCCACTCGTAAGTTTTCCATTGGTATGGACTCCCCTGCGAGTTAAGGAGAACACTTTCGGATTCATGCTGCTGGCGCGCAAGAACCCGGAAGAGCCTTTCCTGACGGACGACCTGAAGCTGTTCCAGACTATCGCCACCTGTGCAGCCACGGTAATTCAGAACGTTCGGCTTGTTCGTGACCTGCAGAACTCACTGTCTGAACTGCAGGAGCGCACTGAAACGATCAAAGAGATGCAGGCAGCATTGATGTCGACCCAGAAAATGTCTGCCCTGGGTCAGTTGGCAGCGGCTGTGGTCCATGACATCAAGAATCCTCTCACAGTCATCTCTGCGTATGCGCAGTTGCTCAGGAGCGCCGAGGTCCAGGAAGAGGCCCCGATGTTTGGGGAAGCCATTATGGAAGCTTCTTCGCAGATCTCTCAGATTGTCACAAGGGTTCTCGATTTTTACAGGCAGAAGCCTCCTGAGAAGAAAGTCGAAGGCCTGAACGAGCTCATCAGTAACCTTCTGGTGTTCGCTGAATACTATCTCTCCAAATTTAAGCTGATAGAAGTAGAACGTCAGTTTTCAGAGCCAGATTTGAAGGTCTTCGTGGATCGGGGCCGCATCCAGGAGGTCTTCTTTAATCTGATCATGAATGCCTGCCATGCAATGGAGGAAGGCGGGAGTCTGAGCATCCGTACCCAAACCGAGATTCTCGGAAGCACTCCGATGGCAACCATCAGCTTTACCGATACCGGCTGTGGCATCCCGGAGGACCAACTCAGATCCATCTTCAAGCCCTTCATGACCACGAAACAGCCGGGCCAGGGCACCGGTCTGGGGTTAGCCATCTGTCAGAAGATCGTAAGGGAACACGGCGGCGAGATCAGAGTCGACAGCAAAGTGGACGAGGGAACCACCTTTAAGATATGTCTGCCGCAATCTTGAGCGAGGTCCTGGTGGTAAAAGTCGAGTCTGTCTGGCGCGGCGAACTGAAAGAAGTCGGAAAGCTGGACATCTGCTCTCACTGAACCGAGATTTCATCGGTTTTCTAGACATCTTTTGGATGATCTGTGTGGCATGGAATCCATTCCATGTAAATGGCACGAATACCGAATGCAGAATTCAAGTATTGGCTTGAAGGTTTCAGCGAATTTGATTTTGACGGCCTCATGTTCAGCGCGTAGCTTTACCAAGTTACCCGGTGGCTTACCTCAACAAACCTTTGAGAGGAAGCCACTTAAATCTGGAAGGATTCCCTCCTCCGGTTGCATCCAGCCCCTTGTCGGCATTTTTTTTCTGAAAAGAGCTCAATTGCTTGAATTGGATGCCGATAATTGGATTGGCCAGTAATTCGGCCAAAAAGCGCTCTTCGTTTCCAGAGGCCTGTCTAAATTGCTTTTTTGAAAAGCGTTAAGTCGTAGAGAGCCGGTGATAAATCACCAACAATGGCTTGGGATTACTCCCCGGTTTTTGGGTTACAGGCCGGATCTGGTTGATTGTGCTAGCTGGCACGATCGTTGCTTCCGAGGAGCGGGCTGCTTGTAGAGGCAAGTAGTCGCTGATTACACTTTATCACCCGGCGTCCGTAGGGAGTTCATTCTAATGAAGTTTGGCAAGAGCAACAGGAACAAGGAATTCTTCACCCTGCCAGAGGTTCTGGTTGTCTTGGTGATTATTCTAGTCCTTGCATTGGTGGCCGTTCCAATCATCCGCAAAACCAGAGTGAATGCATGGCTGGCCTCGTGCATGCACAGCCTGCGAACCATCGCAACTGCCAGCGGGCACTATCAGATTGATTACAGGCAGTATCCTCCCCAGCCATTCCAGAATGCCAATCGCCTGCCCACGACGATGGCGGAATATATAGAGAATCGAGAGGCATTTGCCTGCCCGGTCGACGAAACCCCGCCTGAAGATGTCGACATCGTCGACAGCTACTCAGATTTCTACGTTACAAGAACCAGTCTCGCGGATGGCGACAGCCTCATTGCCGGTTGCCCCAGACATGACAATCAGACCATTGCGGTCAATGTCTTCAAGAAAGGCAATGCCACCAGAAATCAACTCGGCCCACTACATCATTCCCAGGGAGAAAACCAGGACCGTCAGTATTCCGGCGACGTTGTCGGTACAGGTACAACATGGTTTCCTGACGGATCTTCGATGACCATCCAGACGCCTGGCCTCGAGGCTGAAATCGTAGAGTCATTCCGTCTTGATTCTGGGCAGACATATACTCTCATTAAGGTCCCTGCGAATGATGCTTTTGGACGCCTCATTTTCGATGTTATACCGGGCTCCAAGTTTGAGGTTATCACTCCCGCAGCGATTGCCGGTGTTCGCGGCACCGTCTTTATGGTTGACATTATCGCCGACAAGAAGGGCAGGAAGGCGGCCGATGTATTTGTTTATGAAGGATCTGTTGCCGTAACAGAGTCCACCGGAAAGGGAGAACGTCTGGCCAGTTGGGGTGTACCCATTCAGTGTGAGCAGAAAAAGCGTCCATTCAGGTCTCCGAATACTCCACCAGCATTGCCTGGTCTGGCCACTCGTCCTGGTGAGAAACCGGTCATTCAACGTGGGAATCCACCATGGGCGATGGGCCCAGCTCCCTGGCCCGGTGGCAAAGCCCCATGGGCACCAGTCGCTGACGGTGATGACGAAGTGCAGATCAACAATGGGGAACGAGATGATGGCGACCTCGCACAAAACGAAGGTGGAGGCAACAACGAAGGCGGGGGAGGTGTGAACAATGGTGGTGGGAACGATGGAGAAAACGGGAACGATCGCGACAACGAAAATCGAGGAAACGAAAGCGACCGAGGGGACAGAGATCGAGGGAACGGAAACGACCGAGACCAAGGGGACGGTGAAGATAGAGATCGAGGGAACGGAAACGACCGGGACAGAGGGGACGGTGAAGATAGAGATCGAGGGAACGGAAACGACCGAGACCGAGGGGACGGTGAAGATAGAGACCGTGGGAACGGAAACGACCGGGACAGAGGGGACGGTGAAGATAGAGATCGAGGGAACGGAAACGACCGGGACAGAGGAGACGGTGAAGACAGAGAGCTAGGAGACCGGGAAGATCGAGACAGTGATGACAGAGATCACGAACATCACAGTGACAGAAATCGTGACACACACACACCTGACCCTGTGCCAGAGCACCATGAAGAAAAGCCCGACACACACACACCTGACCCTGTGCCAGAGCACCATGAAGAAAAGCCCGAC
>Ga0207984_1000257_pt1 | contig 33555 bp, 28 predicted proteins | sample ETNtaG_30_FD_185760 | JGI IMG/M metagenome (GOLD analysis project Ga0207984, IMG submission 185760) | Marine microbial and viral communities from oxygen minimum zone, Eastern Pacific Ocean - ETNP201306PF43B (SPAdes) (version 2) | ecosystem: Environmental > Aquatic > Marine > Oceanic ...
GAGTGAAAAATCGGGAGAATGCTGATGCGATTGCTTAAGGTTTTTATTGGACTTCTTGTAGTTTTAGGATTAGTACTCATATTAATCCAAAATAAGGACGAGATAGATGTCGATCTGATGTTAATGAAATTCAATAACGTTGATATCCCAGTTGTGTTAGTTATAACACTTGCGATTGGTATAATTGTTGGTTTTGGAATCGCAGCGGCTTCTATTTTAACTGCGAAAAATGAAGCTCGGCAAGGGAAGGCTGAAAACCGTCGATTAACCGGTGAGTTGAATTCTCTCCGAAACATTGCAGTTGACGAAGGTCTTTTAGAAGTTACTGAGGAAGAAGAGGAAAATTTAAATTGAGGTTTCTTTCACAAATATTTGGTAAACGTAAAGACAGCACTACACTATATATAGAGGCGCTTGAACATCTTGTCGATGGGAAAACTGATTTAGCCATAACAAAATTACGTGAAGTTATTCAATTAGACAGCAGCAATGTAAATGCTTACGTCCTATTGGCTGACATCCTCAGGAAGAGAAATATAATTGACCAGGCCATTAAGATACATAGGTCGCTCACTATTCGTCAACGGCTCACTAAAGAACAAAAGATTTTAATTCAAACCAGCCTGGCAAAGGACTATCTAGTTTTAGGAAAGACTCGTTTGGCTAGGGAAAGCACAAAGAAAATTTTGGAATATGATAGACACAATAATTGGGCAGCAGATTTTTTAGTTCGCCTCGCAGAAGAAGAAAACGACTGGAAAAAGGCTGATGATTTACTTAGTTCAATTGAAAAATCTTCCGGCAATATGGATGCTCGACGTCATGCAAGATATCGAATGATGATTGGCAGATCCAAAGAGTCTGAAGGTGATCTTGAAGGAGCAAAAGAAGATTACAAACAGGCGATTACTTTTGATCAGACGTATGCTGATTCGTATCTCTATCTTGGGAATCTTCATGAAAAATCTGGTGATCTCGAACCTGCACTTGAGCATTGGAGGAAATTTGCAGAACTGGCACCTTCTGCAGCTAAACAGGTATTCGAACGATTTGAGAGAGCATTATTCCAATTGGGAAGATATGGTGATGTAGAGGAATTTTACCGTCATATCATGGAAAAAACCCCAAATGACATGGATGCTCTCATAGGACTGGTGGATGTTCTTCAAGCAAAAGGTGAACATGAAAGGGCGTTAGGGATTGTTGATGATGCTTTAGCGAGAAACCGTCGTTCTATCCGCGCACGATTGGCCCGACTTAAAATTTCTCTACGAAGAGTTCACCAGGATCAATTGTCAGCAGAAGTGGACAAAATAGTAGAGCTTATCCCTTCCAGTAATGGCCAGTCCAGAAGGCACCATAAGGAGAGCTGAATTATAGTGGTATCTTGTATGAAAACAGTTTTATCGATTATTATTTTATTGTTTTCCAATTTTGTTCATTCACAAAACTTAACTCGATATTTTGAGCTTTTGGAAGAAGGAAAGCTCTCTGAAGTCCGATTAGAAATTGATCACCTGCTAGAACAATTCCCGAATCACGCAGGGGTAATGTTTTTGGCTGCTCAAACAGAGGAGCAAGCTGAAGATGCAGTCATGGCCTACAAGAAACTCATCCAAAACCATCCTAACAGTAAATATGCAGATGATGCTATGATTAAAGTAGGTGAGTATCTTTATGCACGAGGACTTTACACACAAGCAAGCACACAATTATCAAAGATTCCGAGAGTTTACCCAAAATCTGATCGTGTTCAGCGAGCTATTGACCTCCAGATTAACTCACTACTAGCAATTGGAGAAAAGGATAGCATTGCCACCTATATCGCAACCTATCAGAAAGAATTTCCAGCTCTCGATTTCAACTATAATTATGAATCAGGGAATCCTTTGGTCATTAGAGCGCCAGAAACATCAGACGATGAGAAAGAGGGAGAGGAGCTAAAACACACTATTGTGAAGCAGGCATCATCACTAACTAAAGAAAATGCTGCTGACGACGTTGCTAAACCATCAAGACCATTTGTGATTCAGGTTGGTGCCTACGGCTCAGAAGTGAATGCTTTGCGTCAGAAACAACGGTTAGAACAAGCCGGGCATGTAGTGGAGTTTTGGCCAATTAATGTAGGTGGGAAGCAATTACAAGCAGTCCAGATCGTTCGTTTTAAAACCAGAGAAGAAGCTCGTAAAATAGGTGAAAGTTTAAAGAAAAATTTGGGTTTCAACTACATGGTGACCAAGCGTGGGGGCTAATTTAGTGATTGATAACTGGTTATTGGTGAGCAGTGATTAATACTCCACAATTTATTTTTCATAAGTTACCACTAACCACACGCCAATATTGGGGATGATTGCGTGGCTGGTGCCCGCCGCGGTCTTCAACACCGTTGAGACGGCGGAGAGCCGTTTGCTGGGTTCGATTCCCAGGCGTTCCCGCCAGAATTCAAAAAGCAGGCTAGAGTTCGAATTAATTTAAAAGGAGAATAAAATGGTAATTAATATCGTAGGATTAATATCAGGAATAGCTTTATCACTCGGTTTTGCATTTTTTATTAACCGTCTGCTAAAATCGATGGAGACTGCTGACCTTAATAGTGACAAGTAAATGAGACTGCTGATCAAAGTATTCGCAGTCAGCATTATTCTTACTACTTCTCTTCACGCTCAGGAGAACAAAATCTTTTGGGATGGAAGGGACTGGGTAAAGTTGACTGCTGAAGGATCTGGATATCCGGAGTTTGTCTATCTGGCGAAGGCTGCATACGTGAACGGTCTCCTTGACGGAAGGCTTTACGATTATCTTCAGACATGGCCTGCAGATCAAGCATTAGCCGACTCACTCATTGGTGACGAACTTTCAGATTATCTCCGAACTTCAGAGATAGTCAGAGCGCTGGATAATTTCTACAGTGATCGTCTGAATCGGTACATTCCCATCTCGTCGGCTATCATATATGTTAACATGCAGGCTCAGCAACAGCCCATAGACGTTTTAGAAGCGTACAAAGAAAAAAGCAAAGAGTGGATTAATACTTTGATGTTGGAGATGATGAAAGAAAATCTCTACGATGTAATGAAGAAGAAACAGAAAGCGATGGCTGATAAAACAGGAGAGGAGTAGGTCAATCTACTCTGACTAATCCATCAGTTGGTGAATACATGAAAACTCTCTCATCATTTGTGAACCGAATCTTGCTGATATGATATCGATAGCGATAATCCAGCGTGCGGTCAAAAGTGTAGGTCAGTCCGCGGATGATTGTCTGATTAGGACCGAAAGGTGCTTCGTAGGGGTGGAGATGGACTACTTTTCTCTCACTCACAATATTAAGTGAAGGGTCGACCTCTGTAAGGTATCCTTCCAATTCAGTAATAGTTCTACCGGCATTGTTTTCAATTTGTACCACAACGTACAGTAAATCATCCTCCACCACTCTCATGCGTAAATCAGTCTCAAATAGAGGAATCGACTGGGCAAGAAGCCCCGAAAAGGGTAGAATGAGAAGATATTTTATCAACAGTTTCATTAGCGAAATTTATCCATGATAGCGTCCCTTGTCAAGAGCAACCGTTGTGGAACTGCATTGTGGATTAACCGTTAAATTTGCAACATCATGACTGAGAGTGAATTTAGAGAAATAATTTTAAGGCTGGACGATCTTTTTGTCGCTGAAAAAATAGGTGGCGAAGGTCGGAATTGGATCGCTCAAGGCCGAATGTTGGAAGGGAAATCCTCTGGGCAGATTACGTCTTGTTTAAATTTGCTTGATTTAGATTTTACTGTTTCTGGAGATGATGAATCTGTTATTATAACTTTATCGGAAAAACCTGAGTCGGTTATTGTAATCCCGCCTCTCAATTTGATACTCCTCGGACTGACAATCGTGACCACACTTTTCGCCGGTGCTGCACTTCAAGGTGGATCTCCACTACAGAATTTTTCTGATCTGACTCTGGGAATTCCTTATTCAATTACATTGCTGCTAATCCTCGGCTCGCACGAATTCGGGCACTACTTTTATGCACGTAAACACAAGGTTGATGCAACACTTCCTTATTTTTTGCCTGCCCCACCGTTCTTCATCATGTTTGGTACTTTTGGCGCTTTCATCAAAATGAAAAGTCCCATTCGGAGTCGGCAAGCTCTTTTAGAGATTGGTGCAGCAGGACCCATCGCCGGTTTCGTGGTGAGCGTAGCTGCCATTTTAATCGGTTACGCACTGATCCCCAGTCAGGAATTTATCACCGAGCATATCAAAACTGTCCACGGTGGGTTGAACATGGAGTCAGCGGATTCAGCGACGATTCAGCTTACCATGGGCTCCTCTATTTTATTTGCCGGGCTGTCGAAACTGTTCCAGGTTACGATTCCCATGAACGAGATTTACCACTTTCCGCTGATCTTCGCCGGCTGGATCGGATTTCTAGTAACAATGCTGAATCTCATTCCCATTGGACAGCTCGATGGCGGACATATCGCCTATGCTGTTTTGGGGAAAAGGCACAATGTTTTCGCTAAGTGGGCGTTTTTGGCGTTGGTACCGCTCGGATTTATCTCTCCCCACTGGTGGTTCTGGGCGGTCTTGATTCTTGTTCTGATGAGAACGGTAAAACATCCTCCTCTTCAGAGCATCAATCTGCCGATTTCACATCGAGAGAGAAACATAGGATGGATCTGCTTAGCGATATTGGTACTCTGTTTTGTTCCGGTACCAATAGAGGTTTTCTGATGTTGCACAAGTCGTCTGTCATCTTTTTCTGGTCTGTTCTCATTGCTGCCGCTTTCTCGCAAAGCCGTGTGGGAGAGTGGGAAACCTATACATCCCACCTGGATGTGGCGCAGAGCGTGGAGGTTGGAGATACAATTGTCTCTGCCACATCGGGTGGAATTTTGCTTTTTCACAAGACAACAGGGCAATTTGAAATGTTAAATAATATTGACGGTTTGATTACTACCGATGTGAGTACCATTGCCATTGACAAAAACGGGAATCTGTGGCTTGGGGGAGCGTCGCCGATTGGCGTTGTTCAGATATATGATCTTAAGCGGCATGAGTCTATTTCGGTCTTCGATTTCGATTTATCTGAAATTTCTGCAATTACTGTATCAGACTCTGTTGCTTTTGTCGCCTATCTCCAAAACCAGGACTGGGGTATTTTGGAGTTTATTTGGAAAGACGACGCCTACAGCTATCGGCAGATTTTCAATCCGTCAGTGGAACAACTTTCGACCATCTCCGGTGTGGCAATTAGGGGAGATTCTCTTTTTGCGGCGACTGACTTGGGAATCTTCGTGGGAAATTATCGCGATCACATCCTGAATTATCCTCAGAATTGGTCACTTCTTCCCGGTCTGACAGATGTTGTCAGGATGCAGCAAGGAGGAAATGAACTCCTTATACTGGCAGGGGGAGATATCTGGAGCTATAGCGATTCCTTGCAGCTGGTGAGCAATCATGGTACTGATATGCTGGATGTCGTTAGAACATCAGATGGGACTATTTTCGCCGCTGCTAATAATCACATCAACCGTTATGATAGTGATGGGAATGTTGAATCGCAATGGAGTTCAAAGGAAAATATTCAGAGGGTTATAAGTTTATCCGACGGTAATCTGTTGTTATCTACAGTACAGGGTTTAGCTTTATGGAATAGTACAGATGAAACAGCTTCGTGGTATGCACCAAATTCCCCAGCCAGCAACGTCTACACTGCTTTGACTGTCCTGGATGACGGACGACTGGTAGCAGCGGGTAATGACGGCGTAACTATCTTATCAGAAGACGGTTGGTATAATCTGGTCGCTTCGACAAAGGCGGAACTGTTTCACGAATTCACTACTGATGACTATTCTGGATTAGTGGCTGATACCGTCATGTATCGAACCAATCGTGTCTGGTCGGTGGTTGAACGAAATGATAGGATCTTTTATACAATCCAGGGCGCTCAGCCGACTGTAACCGGTAGCGGCGATACACTCAGGGGAGGTGTAATGTCATTCGATCTGGAAGATCCGGCTGACTTTCAGATTTACGATGCTGACAATAGTGATCTCAATCCGCATAACAGTGACGGCTATCTGAATCTGCGTGGTCTTTTTGTGGATGGCGATGACAACCTGTGGATCTCAAATTTCGGTGCGGCTGATAATGATAAGAAAATCACTGTTTTTACTCCCGATAGTCATTGGATACATATTCCGCAAACCGATCTTTCCAGTTCGAATAAGTGCGATAATCCTACAGATATTCTAGTAAAAGAAGATGATGGCATTTTCATGGTGGGAAGCAATGCGGATCATAATGACGACGGGAAATTCTTTGTATGTGAATATGTTATCACAAAAAATGTAAGCGGAGAAGATACAGTCCTTGTAGACTGGAACTCGTTTAACAGTAATGAGAGCAGTGAGGATAATACTGTTTGGGCTCAAGTCTCATCTGAAACCAGCACAGCTTGGGTACTGACTCCGCTTGGACTTCGTCGTCTGACTTTCAACAGTACGTACACATCCGCATCTCAGTATTTCTACACATACTTTCAAGGTGTCGGATTTGGTGAAGGATCTAAGATCGTCAGCGATAACAGGGACAATATCTGGCTGAACTCGACCTCAAACGGATTGTATGTTCTGCTCGCTAATTCATCTGCTTGGCCAGATTGGAACGGATTCCATCCTGATAACAGCTACCTACTATCCGATGAAGTGTTTGCAGTCGCTTTTGATGAAGAGCGAGGTATTGCCTATATTGCGACTTCTAAAGGAATCAACAGCCTGCGGATTCCGTTTGCGGAAAAGCGGACATCCTATAGCACCCTCCGCGCATTCCCCAGCCCGTACCGGATTCCCAGCAGTCGCCCCATGGTGATTGACGGGCTCATGGACGAATCTTCACTGAAGATATTCACTCTGTCCGGACGTCTGCTTCGAACGATTAAGTCAACCTCCGGAGATGTTTCAGGGTATCAGGCGTTCTGGGATGGACGGACTGACTCCGGTGAATTGGTGGGAACGGGAGTTTATCTGGTGGCAGCCTATGAGCAGGGGGGAGAATCGTACGTTACTAAAATAGCTGTAATCCGGGAGTAGTAGAGAAATAGTAATCCCTGAGTAACTTGCTGTCCTAAAAGCCGTTACTCTTGCCGTGGAAAGTACTCAGGCATCAATCCAAATTCGCCTTCCAGTTCCTCAGCAATTGTCCTGATCATTACTTTCCGTTGATTGTACCTCAGGAATGAACTTTTCATAGCTGTTATAGTAAACTCTCGAAAGTCGTACAGATTGAAGCCGAACAACTTTCTGGCAAGCAAAAATTCCTCAGAGAGGGTAGTGTTGGACATGAGCCGGTTGTCAGTATTCAGAGTAACGCGGATACCCTGATCATAGTAAAACTTAACGGGGTGATACTTTAGGCTGCGGATGCTTTTGGTCTGGTAATTACTGGTGAGGCAGATTTCCAGCGCGATTCGGTGATCATTGACGTACTGCATGAGACTGCGATCTTCTTTCAGCCGTGTACCGTGTCCAATCCGGTGAGCTCCACAGTAGTGGACGGCTTGATGGATAGATTCGGGTCCGAAAGCTTCGCCGGCGTGGATGGTGGCGTTGATATTGTTGTTCAATATTAAGTAGAATGCCTCGCGATGATGTTTTGCAGGGAAGTTCTCTTCCGCTCCCGCCAAGTCGAATCCCACCACACCTTTGTTCTTAAACTGAATGGCAAGATCTGCCAGCTTCAATGATGATGCGGCGCCGATATTCCTAATCCCGCAGATGATGATGCGGCTCTTAATACCGAACTCCTTTTCTGCCTGCATCAGACCCTTACGCACCGCCACCACTGACTCTTGAGGCGTCAGTCCCATATCTGTGTGCAGAATGGGGGAGTAGCGGATTTCCATGTAGCGGACATTTTCTGCTGCTGCGTCTTCACCTAACTCCCGGGCCACACGGACAAGAGCTTCCGGCGTCTGGAGGACACTCAGCGTAATCTCGAATCTCTTTAAGTACTCTTCAAGTGTGCCACGTTTTTTACCGATTGTGAGGATCTTGGTGAGCTGATCTATGTCATTAGACGGAAGCTCGACTTTCTGCTTTTCAGCCAGATCAATGATTGTGGGTACACGAAGTGAGCCGTCCAGATGGCAGTGGAGTTCCACTTTAGGTAGTCGTTTAAGCAGTGCTAATGTGATTTTCATAATTTTATCTGGAAACGGATCGGTAGAGCCAGTAAATCACGGCTATAAAGGCTACCGGTCCAATCAGTTCAAAACCTTCGAAATGGGGCCACCAGTCCTTGTTATTGCTGATAAAAATAGGAACGGCTACCAGAATTCCCATGAGCGCTTCTCCGGTTATCAGTCCTGAAGCCAAAAGCAGTCCTTTTTTATTGTCACCTTTAGAGGTTCTTGCTTTTTTGCCAAGGTGATTTATCATTCCGCCAATGAAGATAGGTACCGTTAATGTAATGGGAAGATAGATTCCTACTGCCACGGCCAATACCGGCACTCGAAAATCGGAACCTGCTTTTTCCTGCCGAACATCAATCAGAATAATGATAACAGCAATGACTGCACCGTAGTAAACGAAGGTCCAGGGCAGACTGCCAGTAAAAACGCCTTCCGCCACGGATTTCATCAAGGTGGCTTGAGGTGCTGAGAGTGCGGGAGATCCAATCGTATAAGCCGTATGCAGAATATCTAAGACCAATCCCAGTACGACTGCGGCACTGAGCGTACCTATGATCTGCATGACCTGTTGTTTCCACGGTGTCGCACCGACAATGTGACCGGTTTTCAGATCCTGCATATTATCACCGCCGATAGCTGCCGCGCAGCAGACAACTGCTCCTACCATGATTGCACCAGCGGCACCCACAGGGGAACTTGCTCCGAGAAGCGCTAAAAGCAGGAGCGAAGAAAAGAGTATTGTGGCGATTGTAACGCCGGAGATGGGATTGTTGGAAGAACCGACTACTCCCGCCATGTAGGAAGCGACAGCGGAGAAAAGAAATCCGAAGATCATCATAACCACCGTCAAAAGAGCTGCAATGCCGGCGGACTCTATGATTCCGAGATAAAGCAGGAATACCGGGATCAGCAGAACCAGCAGTCCCACTCCCACATAATTGATTGGCAAGTCCATCTCTTGGCGAGAAAGATTAGCACCGGATTTCCGCTGGCGGATCGCTTCCAAGCTTGTCTTAAGACCGATAATGAGCGGTTTAAATAATTTGATGAGCGACCAGACTCCGCCTACGACCATTGCGCCTACGCCCAGATATCGAATTTTGGTATTCCAGATAGTCCAAGCTGATTCTAAAGCGTCACCTTCGAATCCATTAATTGCGGAGTAGATTGGAATTGCCACTACCCATGAGATCAACCCGCCGGCCACGACTACAATTCCGATATTTCTACCGACGATGTAGCCCACCGATATAAGAGCAGGAGAGAGGTCTGTACCGAGTCCAAAAATTGAGCTGAACATGGGCTTCCCTGCTCGTGAGGCAGTCAATACTGCTGCTCCGGCCACTTCCGCATGCCACATAGCAAAACCTTGTTGACACAGCTTCATGACACCGCCTACAAGTCCAGCGATTCCGATTATTTTAATTCCGCCGACTGACTCTTCACTCTGCCCTGATTTGGCTTCTTCACCTGCCTTTAACACTTCAGCCGTGGCGATTCCTTCCGGATATTTTAGCTTGGCAACAATGATCAAAGCTCTTCTCAACGGGACGGTGAACAGCACACCGATGACTCCGCCAATGGCCGCAATCTTGGCGACTTCTACATAATCAAATGTCTGCCAATAGCCGAGTAATACCAAAGCCGGAATGGTAAATATCACTCCCGCAGCCAGCGATTCTCCGGCGGAGGCTGCTGTCTGGACGATGTTATTCTCCAGGATGTTTGACCTGCGGAACATGCGCAACACACCCATGGATATCACCGCTGCCGGAATGGAAGCGGAGACGGTCATACCGGCGAAAAGTCCCAGATAAGCGTTAGCACCGGCCAGGATCACGGAAAGTAAAATTCCGAGGATGACTGCTTTCAGGGTGATCTCGGGGAGGGATGTGTTGGAATTATTCATAATGAGTGGCGAGAAAATAGTTTGACCTCGTTAGGAAATCAAGTAGAATAGATAAAGCCACACCCTTGTATTGAAGTTGAAGCGTTAGTAAGTTCACTGTGTAACTGGGGTGCTGTTCAACAGTTTAACAGAATAGCTGAGATAACACCCTTTGAACCTGATCCGGATAATGCCGGCGTAGGGAGGTCATCTTGAAACAACTCACCTTTTTTCTTTCTTGTTTACTTTTCTTTTCCATACTCAACTCTCAAGTCGTCGGTATTTCCGGCCGTGTAGTGGATGCTGAGACCGGTGAAGGGGTACCGGGTGCCAGTGTTGTTAGCGGCGATGTAGGTACATCGTCTGACGAAAACGGTTACTTTTCTCTTGGGGTTCCTGTCGGGTATGAGATTACTGTCAGCCGCATCGGTTATGAGCCCGTTACTATCACTGCTTCAGTGGGAATGCCGATCGAACTCGTTGCTGCTACTGTACCAGGAGAAGAACTTTTTGTACTGGCAAACCGGGCTGTCCCCGGAGTGACGCCAGCTGCGTTTTCTACACTTACGGCAGATGAGATAGCTGATCACTACAGTTTTCAGGATGTTCCGATGGTTCTTGCCACAGAACCGGGAGTATTCGCCTACAGCGAAAGCGGCAACGGGACCGGCTATTCTTACGTCTCCATCCGAGGATTCGAACAAAGTCGAATAGCCGTCATGCTGGACAATGTCCCGCTGAACGATAACGAAAGTCATCAGGTTTACTGGGTGGATCACGGGGATATACTCTCCGATGCGGAAGATGTGCAGATACAGCGGGGGATAGGTAATTCGCTTTATGGCTCAGCAGCGTTCGGAGGTTCCATAAATGTCTTGTCCGGAATTCGGACAGGCAACGAGGTTTTCACTCTTAATGGGGGTAGAGGATCCTACGGCACACAAAAACTCTCCGCAAGCTATGGTTCGGGAGACCGTTTCGGTGATCAGCTGAGTCTGTCCGCCCGTCTTTCTCAGGTTGAGTCAGATGGTTACAGGGAATACCATCACAGCCTCCAACAGGCACTTTCTTTTGGAGCTGAATATCGCGGAGAAAAAGCAACCTATCAGTTCCGGGGACTGTTAGGTTATGAGAACAGTGATCTGTTATGGGATGGAGTCTACGGCGACGATATCAGCGACCGGGAACTCCGCCGGAAAGGCTACAAGGGATTCACTGATGATTTCTTCCAGCAGGTATATTCTCTTAATTCCCACATCAAGCTGTGCGAGAGTTCCTCTTTCCACAACACCGCCTACCTTGTAATGGGAAGTGGTTACTACGAGGCAGAGAAGTATGACAAATCGTTCTACGTCTACAATCTCGACACTATTACGGATCCCGCCTACGCCGACAGTACCACTGATCTTCTCCGCCGAAAGTGGATCGTCAACCGCTATTTCGGCGTAGTGCCTCAGTGGACTTTGAAGCGCGACCGTCTGCGGTTTGATATAGGCGGGGAAATTCGTTTTTATGAAGGTGACCACTTCGGCGATATTTCCCAATTTTCCGCGCCGGAACTGGCGGACATTGATGAGTTCAGGTACTATGAGTATGTGAGTACCAAGCAATCTTTCACAGCATTTGCGCACGTTGTTTATGATTTAACCGACCAGCTTCTGGCTACTGCCGATGTACAGTTTCTCAGCCACAGGTGGAATATGAATCAGGAGCCCATCGGTCACGCTGTTGGGCACCAAATATCAGCAGACTGGGATTTTCTCAATCCGCGCATGGGATTGACTTACAGAATAAGTGATGCACTTTCAGTCTTCGGCAGCTACGGTAAGGCGGAAAAGGAACCGGCAGACGACCAGATCATCAATGCTGATGAGTGGTCGTTCACACCGCAGGGTGCCTACCCAGAACTGATCTACGATGCTGAGTTTGGGATGAATCACACTGGTCTTGCTCATAGCGTTAGCCTGAACCTCTACCGCATCAATCTGGAGAATGAGGTGATGCAAACCATCAGCTTTGAGGAAGAGGGATACTATGAGTATAGCCAGGTTGAAGGGACGATACACCAGGGTCTTGAGCTTGATGCTGCTTGGCAGTTGGGTAACCGCTTGCAGTTAAGTGTCAACGGCGCCTTCAATGAGAACTTCTACTCCAGTGGAGAACTTGAGAACAATCTTCTACCCAACCGGCCTGGCGTACTTGCCAATGCGACAGCGTCATATAGACCTTGGGAAACGGTGCGGCTCATGGCTCACATCCAGCATGTAGGCAAGCGCTACATTGATTCAGCGAACAGTGAAGAGAATGCTATTGAACCTTATTCACTTCTAAATCTCGGTGCCAGCTACCGATGGGGCTCGCTGATGCTTTCAGCGAAAGTCAACAATGCCCTCGATATGCTTTACGTAACGCACGGCTCAGATTGGGGTGCATATTGGCCGGGAGCGACGCGGAACTTCTATCTGAGCCTCAGTTACGAGTTATAAAAGTAGGTAATCACAAGAGATAATCTGGTAAGGTAATTCCTTCATTTAAACCAGGTTCTTCCTCTGGTTTCCCAGCTGCTAAACGGAACGGCACCACACCTGCCCAGATTGGGAGTGAGGAATCTTCTTCATCGTCAATGGGCGGCCCGGTGCGGATCTTAGCTGACGCTTCTTCAATGTCAACGGCAACCACTGCTGTTAAATCCAGTTCTTTCTGATTTGGTTGCCGGATATCCCTCCACCGGCCGGGAATGAGGTGCTCAAAGAAAATCTCCATCGCCTCAAGTTTCTTGGGGTTGTCAGTTATCTCCTCCCCAGTTCCAAAAAGGACAACTGAACGGTAATTCATGGAGCTGTGCATGGCTGACCGGGCAAGTACGAGTCCGTCCATGTGAGTAACACAAATAGATAGAGGAGCACCCGATTTAACCACTTGAAGCAGTCGGCTCCCTTTAGATCCGTGGAGCAAAATTTGGTCATCTGATCGTGCGTGAATAGTGGGAATGACAAATGGTTGATCATCCAGAGCAAAACTCACATGACAGATGAAAGCTTCATCAATAATTTTGTAGATGGATTCCTTGTCATAATGCGCACGTTCATTATGGCGCTTGATGTGGCTACGATCGGTTTTAGAACTGTTAGGCATTTTAGACTCCTTTACTAAAATTTAATATTTTGAAAATACGAATTAGATATTGCTATTTATAGGAAATTTGATTGAAGAAAGAGGGGCGAAACGTTTAATTTATCCAATGCCCTCCCAAGACAGAAAGCGCCTTTTCCTCATTGATGGCTACGCCATGGTTTACCGTGCCCACTTTGCAATGATCCGAAATCCGCTTATCACTTCTGACGGCCGGCACACCAGCGCGCTCTTCGGTTTCGTCAACTCCATTTTCAAAATCCTACGTGACGAAGAGCCTGACTATCTTGTTGCCGTATTTGATGCCAAGGAGAAGACCTTCCGCCACGAAATGTATCCGGAGTACAAAGCGACACGGGAAAAAATGCCGGATGAACTTCAGGATCAACTGCCTGATCTCTGGCGCCTCATCGATACCTTCAATATTCCGAGAATGGTCATGCCCGGTTACGAAGCAGATGACATCATCGGCGCACTGGCAGTTTCCGCGAAAGAGCAGGGAATTGAGTCGTATATCGTCAGCGGTGATAAGGATTTCATGCAGCTAGTAAATGATCACATTTTTCTCTACACGCCGGGTAGACAGGGAGCTTCGGCAGATATTATTGATTCCAGCGGAGTGGAAGCGAAGTGGGATGTGAAGCCGGAGCAGGTCGTAGACTTTCTTGCTCTTATGGGTGACAGCTCAGATAATGTACCGGGTGTTGCCGGAATCGGGAAAAAGACGGCTGTCACATTACTCCAAGAGTACGGCGACCTCGATACAATACTCTCCAATGCGGATAGTGTGAAGAATAAGCGCCCCCGAGAAGGATTGCTTAACGGATCGGAAGCAGCTCATCTATCCAAAGAACTGGTGACCATCAAGACTGACTTGCCCATATCCACGGACATGAATGATTTCGTGCGCCAATCGTTTGACTTCGACGCGGCGGAAGAGATGTTTAGGGAGCTGGAATTCGTCCGGCTTTTGGGGCAGTTGAACGAGTTCAGGAAAGATGACATCCTTGATGAATCTTCTGATATAGAAAAGAATTATCAGTTGGTTGACAGTCAACAGAAGCTGGATGATCTTGTTCAGAAGCTTCAAGTTGCCGAGCTGATTTCTATGGATATTGAGTCCACCAGCCCTGACCCCATGCAGGCGGAGATTGTGGGTTTCAGCTTCGCTACAGAAGCGAATGCCGGGTGGTATATTCCGGTACAGTATCCGGAAAAGGAAAAGCCGCTTTTCAAAGGTGAAGACGATCTTGCTATAGTTCTTCAAACCTTAAAGCCTATGTTTGAGAATGAAAAGATCTCTAAGTGCGGCCAGAATCTGAAATACGACTGTCTTATTTTAAAGAACAACGGCATCGAAGTGGCCGGCATTGAGTTTGATTCAATTGTAGCTGCTCACCTTCTAAAACCTGACGCCCGGTCATACAAATTAGACTATCTGAGCGAAGAATTTCTTCACTATCGAATGCAGCCCATCACTGATCTTATCGGCAGCGGGCGTAATCAGATTACCATGGCTGAAGTTCCTCTTGAAAAAGTCACTTTTTATGCCGCTGAAGATGCTGACATCGCTCTTCAGCTCGTTCCTATACTTCGGGAAAACCTGGCGGAGTCGGAGTTGGAAGAGTTCATGAAAAGTGTGGAGCTGCCGCTCATCCCTTCTCTTTTACAGATAGAGCAAAACGGAGTTTACGTTGACAGGGAAATGATGACGGAAATGTCACAGTGGATGGAGAAAAAATTGGATGACTTCAGTAGTGAGATTTATAGTCTGTCAGGTATGAAATTCAATCTCAACTCCACTCAGCAGCTTGCCACTATTTTATTTGATCACATCGGATTGAAACCGATTCGAAAACGTTCAACAGACGTCAATGTGTTGGAAAGGCTAAAGAACAAACACCCTCTTCCGGAGAAGATTCTGGAGTACCGGAAATTCAAGAAATTGAAGTCAACGTATGTGGATGCCATCCCCAAACTTATCCATCCCGAAACCGGGCGGATACATTCGTCGTTCAGTCAAACAGTGGCAGCAACAGGCCGGTTGTCGAGTAGCAGTCCGAACTTCCAGAATATCCCCATCCGTTCCGAAGAAGGCCGTGAAATCAGGAAAGCGTTCAGAACTCAGGACAAAGGGTGGATGATATTTTCTGCAGATTATTCCCAAATCGAGCTCCGTATTATGGCTCACTTGAGTGGTGATACGGCACTTAAAGAATCGTTTGAAAAAGGTGAGGATATCCACGCTAGTACTGCTAGCAGCATCTATGGTGTTCCGCTGGATGATGTTCTTCCTGAGATGCGCAGGATGGCCAAGATCGTCAACTTTGGAGTAATGTATGGCGCCGGACCTTACCGTCTTTCTCAGGAGTTTGGCATACCAGTGAAGGAAGCAGATACAATTATAGGAGCATATTTCGCCCGCTATTCCGGAATCAAGTCATTTGTGAATGAAACCTTGGAAAAAGCAAGAGATAACAAGTTTGTAACCACCATGCTGGGCAGAAAACGGTTCTGCCACGATATTGATAATTCGAACCAGAGAATCAGGATGGCAGTTGAAAGAGCCATCATCAATCACCCGATTCAGGGGACAGCAGCGGAAATGATCAAACTCGCCATGATTGCCATTGAGAAGAAGATGAGGTCAGAGAAATTCAAAGCCAAGATGATTCTGCAAATTCATGATGAACTGTTATTCGAAGTCCCGCAAGATGAATTAGATGATCTGAAAGGAGTGGTAGTTGAGGAGATGGAGATTGCTCTGCCGCTGGATGTTCCGGTAGTAGTGGATTGCGGTGAAGGTGAATCGTGGTACGAAGCACACTAGGGATTGACTATCAGTGAAAATCTGCGATTCAGACAATGAATAAAACATTAAACATTTTCACCATTAAAAAATAGAAGATTAAATGGTCAATCAAAAATCGAAAATAGTCAAGTAAAAATTGGAAGCTTCTGTTTCACTAAAAAAAGTCGGTAAACTACTGGATGGCCAGTCGGTTTTAGCCGGGTTGTCGTTCGGTATCGAGCGCGGATCTATCATGGCGCTGGTAGGTCTCAATGATGCTGGCAAGAGTACTCTTCTTCGGGTGCTGGCTGGAGTCTCGAGACCGGAATATGGAAATGTATTCATCAATGGTTTGGACATTCAGCTTCGCCCAGAAGAGACCAGGCGGCTGGTGGGCTACATGCCGCAAACGCCCAATTTTGATAATCAACTCACTTTAAGAGAAAACTATCTTTTCCACGGCGCACTTTATCATCTAACTAACAGCGTCATTAAGAGTCAGATTGCCAAATTGACGAGGACACTCGATATGGTAGACATGCTGGATTACTTTCCAGATGAACTTTCCCGCGGCTACCTGAAACGAGCCATGTTAGTACGAACGCTTCTTCACGATCCACCAGTGCTGTTTCTGGATGAACCAACTTCGTCTCTCGACATTCGAGGAAAATATCTGGTGTGGGATCTATTTGAGAATCTTCGGGGTAGTAAGACTATCGTCTATGCCACGCAATCCCTTGAGGAAGCGGAACATGTCCATGACAGGATATCCATTCTTCATCACGGAAAGATTGTCCTCGAAGGAAGTCTGGACCGCCTTTTAGAAACCACCGGTGAACTGCACCATTTCCAGATTCACTTCCGTAAACTGAATGACGATATGCTGCAAACTCTCTCTAAAATTACCACCGTTGTACGACCTGAGAAGATCGGGGAGACGTTTGATTTCTACGGCCGGGATCGGCAGGTTCTCTTTGATGTGATGAAATTGGCTATTCAGTCTTCTCTAGTGGATTACAAAGCAGAGAAAGTAGGATTGGAAACGCTGCTTGTTTCTGTAACTGAAGATTTGGAGGAGTGATGCTGATAAGTACATTCATAAAACGCCGTATCCTTCACATCCGCCACCGCTGGATTGGTTATTTAACATCACTTCTCTTAATACCGCTAGCCCTCTATTTTACACTGCAGCTCAGCTTGGGTGAGTGGCTTGATGCTGATTGGCTTTTTCCCGGTATACTATTTATCATGGCACTTATGGCTGGAATGCTCCCTCTCTGGGGAGACCTTCAACGTAACATTCATTCCGGTTTTTTCGACTGCATTGCTGCTTCACCTAATAGTGGATTAGTTATTGTAATGTCTATGATTCTGTCAACCGTACTAGAACTGTTTTTACGAACTATTGTTACAGCAACTGTTTTAATAATCCTTATTGGCAATATGCCTTCTGTTCTACCTCTTCTAGGAACTATTTTGATGGCCGCTTTGGCAGGTCTGTTTGGATCAAGTCTGGTCACTGTTTGGCTATTTGCTGCCAATCAAAGAAGCAGTCATTTCTTCGGCATCTTTTCTACACTTCTATTTATGATCTTTGCTTCAGGCTGGATGATTCCTCTAGAGAACTATCCCGAACCTCTGGCGTCGATTCTAACATGGCTTCCCACATCTCAACTGATGTCCGCCGGCAGAAGTCTGTTCATGGCTGGACAGTTTACAGATTGGATCTGGATTATGGCTGTGGCGGAAACTGTATTGCTGATAATCCTTTCCGGATACCTATTTAAGAAGGTCTACTCCCGATGAAGGCATATCTCTCAGGTGCAATTGAAAATGCTAGCGATGAAGGTAAGGAATGGCGGGACGAAATCTCTGAATGGCTGTCGTCTGAAATTAATCACGAGGTTTTCAATCCCCTGAATGTGGAAAAAACTCTTATTACGCCTGAGGAACATCAAAATTTTCGCTCTTGGAGAGAAACGGACTACGATAAATTTCAAAGTGTCGTTCGCAAGTTTATTGAAAGGGATCTTGACGAGGTTTGCTTTGAATCTGACTATATAATTTGCTATTGGGATGACGCAGTTCGGGATGGAGGTGGAACACACGGTGAAGTGACTGTTGCTTATCGTAATCGTATTCCGGTTTATCTTGTTCTGGGAATGCCTTTCTCCAGAATAAGTGCGTGGATATTGGGCTGCAGTTCAGAAGTGTTTAACAGTTTTGATGATCTAAAGGAGTTTCTGCTAAAAAAATATGGTTAACTGTGCTTCAGTTTTCATCGATGGTGGAGGGACTTCAACGGATCTTCTGTTGTTGGACAGATCATCATCAAAAGGGGTAATAGTTTCTGGTGGAGGAATAAATCTTAACGCATCAGGAATGGAATGTCTAAAAGAATTTGATCGTCTGATATATTCAGCTATGGACTATCTTGATATTTCCATAGACCAGGTGGACGAGGTTATCGCAGGATTAGCAAGTCGACGAAAGAAGGCCAATCGGGAGGCTTTTCAAGAAAAGTTGAACTCTCTCTTTTCGAAAGCCCGAGTTGTACAAATTAACGACTCTGAATTGGCTCATAGAGGAATCTGGGGGAAAGGGGCAGGTTTTACAATTTTAGCAGGAACTGGTTCTGTCGGAATCGGAACGAATGAAAATAATCAAATATATTTCACCGGCGGTTTGGGTCATATGATTGGAGATGAAGGAAGTGGATATTGGCTGGTAAAAACCGCAATAACAGAATTGATAACCAATGAACGTTCTACCTTTGAAGAACTGGTACAACTTCGGGAACACCTTATGCAGCATTACAATTCAGATACCTTCGAGGAACTCCTGACCAAGCTTTCTAATAACATTAACGGTTCTTCCCTCATGGCTTCCGGAACTCCTGTAATATTGAAAGCAGCTGAAAACGACAATTATTTTGCTGATCACATTGTAAGAAAAGGAGCCGATCATCTGTCGGAACTTATTATCGAACTACATGAGAAAATGAATACCTCCAATGGTGACTTATCACTCGGTTGTACCGGATCGGTGATAAAAAATTCGGCCTATTATCGCCAATGCTTGGAAACAGCACTTCTCTACGAATTCGACTCCGTAAAGTGGAAAAGATCTTCTTTTCCACCTGTATACGGTGGATTCGTTCTCTCTTCTGCTGGGTACACACCTGCTGATTTCGATCAGTTCGAGATAAAGAATGTATAACCCTGTAGCTGAGATTCATCTAGGTCGACTTACGCGCAATCTGCAGAAAATTCGTGATCAGCTGGGAGATGCTTTGATTATGCCGGTAGTAAAGGCGAATGCCTACGGGCATAGCGCTGTTCATATTGCCAGGAAACTACAGGATGAGGGTATAAGATACTTGGCTGTATTCACAATGGGTGAGGCTTTGGAGCTCAGGCAGAACGGAATTACTTTACCTATTCTGCTTTTCAGCAGACTGACTTCGGATATGCTGGAACCGGCTGTAGAAAATAACCTTACGGTTAATATAGCCTGGCCTGATGACATAGATGTTATTTCAGAATTCATTGCCAAAAAGGGGAGAGGACCCAAAGTGCATCTCAAGATTGATACCGGAATGTCCCGTCTTGGAGTCGCTTTTGATGAAGCTACTGATATTCTTGAACGATTGGCGAAAACTTCTCAGATCGAGTTGGAAGGAATCTATTCACATTTTGCCACTGCTGATGAAGGTGATCTGACGTATGCTCAATTGCAGACATCACGATTCAATGAGATCGTCGACTTAGCCAAAAAGATGCATCTTGATGTGAAGTACTTCCATATGGCTAACAGCGGAGCTGTGCTCAATCTGCCTGAATCCTTTTTTAATATTGTGCGTGTAGGAATGTTGCTCTATGGCGCTTATCCATCAGACGAGACGTCGGAAAATATCAAAGTTGAACCGGTGATGAATTTCAAAGGTCCTATCGTAACCGTAAGAAAAGTGTCGGCAGGAACGCCGGTCAGCTACGGCTCTGTTTATGTGCCGGATGAGGATTGTAATATTGGAGTAATCCAGACAGGTTTTGCCGATGGTCTCCCCAGGAATTGGTATGAGAATGGCTACGTTGGTTACAAAGGGGAGCAGTTCCCAATTGCTGGGCGTATTTGCATGGATCAGATGATGGTCAATTTTGGAGATGTCGTTCCCAAAGTAGGTGAAGAAGTGCTATTCTTCGGTGATGACGGTGAAAATCACATCCGTATCGAAGATATTGCTCTAGAAGTTAATCTGACTTCTTATGTATTGATGACCGCCATAGGCGGACGGACGAAAAGAGAGTTTGTGGAGGATTAGAGGTGCGAAAATTATTTATCATGAGCTTTATTGTCATAATCACTGGTTGTGCAGTTGGACCTTCTGTAGAGAAAGTTGCTGGCCCCCCTTCTTCGGCTGATCTTTCACTGGAAGAGAAAGTTGGCCAGATGTTCATGATTCGCTATTCCGGAAGCTTTTATCAGGAGAATTCCTATACCTATCGCTGGATGAAGAGACTGATCGAAGAGCGGAAGATTGGTGGAGTCATTCAATTCCTCGGCAGCATTCATGGCACAGTTGAGAATCTAAATGAGCTTCAGAGAATCAGTAATTTACCTCTGCTCATCGCCGCTGACTATGAGCGGGGTGTGGGTCAGCTTCTCGATGGCGGAACCCTGTTTCCTACCAATATGGCTTTGGCAGCTACCAACTCCCCGGGATTGGCGTACAAGCAGGGGAGGATAACCGCCAAGGAAGGGAGAGCCGTAGGTGTTCACGTTACTTTTGCACCAGTCATGGATGTGAATAGCAATCCCAATAATCCAATTATTAACTTTCGTGCCTATGGCGATTCCCCGGAAATTGTAGAACGATTCGGCAGTGCTTTCATTCGCGGCGTGCAGGAAAATAGTATGATCGCCACTGCAAAGCATTTTCCAGGACATGGGAATACAGCCACGGATTCGCATACGTCACTTCCAGTTATTGCTGCAGATCGGGATGATTTTGAACGGGTAGATCTAGCTCCGTTTAAAGCAGCAGTGGAATCGGGTGTGGGGATGATTATGGTTGGCCACATTGCAGTGCCGTCAATCTCAAATAACGATCTGCCGGCGACCATGACGTCTGAGCTCAATGGCGACTTACTGCGAAAGGAACTTGGGTTCGAAGGTATCATCGTGACGGATGCTCTGGAGATGGGTGGTATTACCGACTCACATTGGGCGGGAGAGGCGGCCATCCGGGCTATCGAAGCCGGGACGGATATTGTGCTCCTTCCTCTGGATGTGGATCGAGCTATGGAATCGGTACTGGATGCTGTGAAAAGTGGAAGACTGCCTGAACGTCGCATCGATGAATCGGTTCAGCGAATTCTCAAGATGAAGTCAGAATTAGGATTGTGGGAAAAACGGGAGGTGAGTTTAAAGGAAGCGCAGTCCGTCGTTGGATACTACGAACACGGTGCGGCAGCATCAGAAATCGCTCGCAAATCCATCACTCTCGTCAGTGACAAGCTAAATGCCGTCCCTGTCCGGGCTGAAGAAGCTGACACGCTTACGCATCTCATCCTCTCCACCGATGATGGACTTCGTTCTATGTCTAGCACATTCGACAGATCAGTTTCCAGAATCCATGGTAACGTAAAGTCTCAGTTCATTCACGAACCGGTAGATGAGTATGACATCCAGCGCATCCTGAAAGAATCGGCTACGTCTGACTACATCATCTGTTCGCTCTTCATCCGCGTGCGCATGAACAAGGGGCAAGTCTCTATTGATCCGTCTCACCGGGAGTTGATTTCCCGCTTGCAAGAGACGGGAATTCCTGTAGTCGTCACTTCGTTCGGAAGTCCGTATGTGCCGGATGTGGACAATCTGGATGCCTATCTCTGTGCCTACGGATATGGCAGCATTTCGCAGAAAGCCATGGCGGATGCCATCTTTGGTGCCGTTTCCATTGGTGGAAAACTGCCGGTGCAGCTCAGCGCTGAACTTTCTGTTGGGCACGGATTGAAGCGCTCACCGAGGAAAATGCTCCCCATTTCTGATGAGTACGATTTTAGCGCAGTTTCACGAATTATCGAGCGAGCTATTGCAAATTCTGTCTTTCCGGGAGCCCAAGTCGCCGTGATTAAGGAAGGTGAGTTGGTCTGGACTTTCGAATCCGGCCGGCAGACATATGCTGATGATTCACCGCCCGTGACGGCAAAGACTATCTATGATGTGGCATCCCTAACGAAAGTGACCTCAACTACGCCGGTGGTAATGAAGCTGGTTGAACAGAAAAAGTTGCCGCTGGATGAGCCGATTAACGAGTTTATTCCGGAGTTCGCTGGCGGTGATAAGGACAAGATTACGATTCGCCATATCCTGACGCATTCCGCCGGTTTACAAGCGTACGATGAATTTCCGCTCGGTACCACAGGCGAAGAGATTGTGTCAAGTATTGTAGAGAGGCCGCTGGTTGCCGTTCCTGGCGAAAAGTACATCTACAGCGACTTCGGTCCCATCCTTCTTGGGAAGATCATGGAGAAAGTGACTGGGCGAGCTCTGGAAGATTTGGCAACAAGCTATGTTTTCCGTCCACTTGGGATGACCAGCACGATGTTCAACCCTGATTCCACGTTGTTTCCTCGAATTGCGCCTACAGAGATTGACGAGCAGTACGAGCGTGGTCTTGTACGCGGAATCGTCCATGATGAGCGAGCATGGCAGTTGGGAGGCGTCGCTGGACACGCAGGACTCTTTTCCACTGCGACCGATTTGGCGCGCTATGCTCAGATGATGATTAACAGAGGATTTTACGGCGGGCGCCGCTACTTCAAGAGATCCACCATCGAGGATTTCACTCGTCGACAGGAGATACCAACTGGCAGCGAGCGGACGCTGGGATGGGATACACCTTCGGAAGAGGGGAGTCTGGCTGGTGACTTATTCTCGCCCGGCAGCTACGGCCACACCGGCTTCACCGGTACCTCTATGTGGATTGATCCGAACCGTAAGATTGCTGTTATTTTGCTGACGAACCATGTCCACCCATCTCGAGGGAAACTAGGTGAAGAGTCTGATATGTGGAAAGCAGAAATGCGTGAAGTAAGACGGGAATTCCAGAACGGTGTCATGAAGATTCTCCTTGAGGAAAATTAGAGGGTAGTTTGCAGCAAATTGATTTTATTGTCCTTTTTGCTTATCTGATTTTAGTCGTCGGCATCTCAGCGTGGGCCGGTAGGAGACAGACATCGGCATCCGGTTTCTTTCTCGGCGATCGGAATCTGCCGTGGTGGATGGTCATGTTTTCTGTCGTTGCTACGGAGACCTCCGTTCTTACGTTTCTCTCAATTCCTGGCGTAGCTTATAATTCCGATCTCGGATTTCTGCAGCTCGCTTTCGGATATATCATTGGAAGGTGGGTTATTTCACAAGCGCTGCTCCCTACGTATTTCCACGAAGGGATTGAGTCCACTTACGAATTCATCAGGAATAGGTGGGGATCATTTGTGCAGCGGTTCGCTTCGCTGGTATTTCTTGGTACGCGAATCCTCGCCGATGGTGTCCGCCTCTTTATGACTGCTATTCCGTTGTCACTCATCACCGGATGGTCTTATCCGCTCTCCATCGCCATTATCGGCCTTTTTACGCTGATTTACACCCTCATCGGAGGTATCCGTTCAGTGATCTGGGCCGACACCATCCAGTTCGGAATTTACCTGCTTGGTGCAGGTGCTGTATTCGTGGTGCTGTCCGGATTGGTAAGCGGCGGTTGGCCTGCAATTTTCACTTCGGCGGGAGAGAGTGGAAAGCTGACGATGATTCACTTCAATTTTGATGGTGGATTTACTGGGATCATCGAGCATCCATACCAGTTTTTGACTGCTGTCTTGGGCGGGATGTTCCTATCTATGGCATCGCACGGTACAGATCACCTCATGGTTCAGCGGCTTCTCTCTTGTCGCGGTATCAAAGGTGCTCAGAAAGCGCTGGTGGGAAGCGGTATATTAGCATTTATCCAGTTTGGAATTTTCCTATTACTCGGAGCCGGAATTTGGGTTTTCTTCGAAGGGCGTGATATGAAAGCTGACGAGGTTTTTTCCACATTCATAATTGAGTATTTACCGGCGGGATTGACAGGTTTTATCGTCGCCGGTATTTTCTCCGCTGCCATGTCCACGCTCAGCTCTTCCATAAATGCTTTGGCTTCGTCCACAATGACAGATTGGATTAAGGGGAATCGCCCAGACAGATATAATTTAACCACGTCTCGATTGCTGTCCGTTTTCTGGGCAGTTGTGTTAGTAGGTGGCGCTATGTTGTTCACATCTAAGGAAACCCCGCTGGTGGAAGTGGGACTGTCCATCGCGTCGTTCACGTACGGCGGCTTGCTCGGTTTCTTCTACCTCGGACGGAAGGCGCCTGATATTCACAGGCATAGCGTAACGTTCGGTTTTACAATAGCACTGCTCACCATGGTTGCAGTCGTCAAATTTACTTCGGTGGCATGGCCGCTTTACACGGTGATCGGTCTGATATCTATGGTTATTGCTTCTAAGGGGTTCGAAGAAATAAGGATATCAAGTGATACTTAAGGTCATCAATGTTACGCTAGTAATAACGATTATTAGCTCAGTTACTATTGCGCAGGAATTTGAATATTCTGAAATCTTCCCTTTACCGGAAACAGGGTTTATTGAGCAGGTTCTTAACGGGCTCGATGTACTGGAGGAACTTTCGTTTCAGCCTCTTTACGGAAAGACTATCGTGGTGTTGACGAATCACACTTCCGTGAGTCGAAAAGGAGTCCATCTACTCGACTTGTTGGCTCAATATCAGGATAGTATCTCTATAAGAATCGTCTACACACCAGAACACGGATTGTTTTCCCCATCTGATGATATGGTCAGTTTGCCATCAGAAGGGAAAGATCCAAGATTCAACGCACAGATCAAGTATCTTTGGGAGCGGAGATTTCGCCCGGATATTCTTGATCTTTACGGAGTTGATCTTATTTTAATTGATATTCAAGATCCCGGCTTACGCTATTTCAGCTACATTACCACTGTTACGAAAATGATGGAAGCCGGTGCAATTGCCGAGGTTCCCGTTATGGTGCTGGATCGTCCTAATCCTTTCGGAGGCATCAAGATTGAAGGTCCCATGGTACGGCCGAAGCATCAATCATTCGTGGGATATCATCTTGTCCCGATCCGCCATGGACTCACAGTAGGCGAATATGCTCTAATGATTAATGAAACCGGTTGGGTACGTCAATCGGAACGGGTTAGGTTGACGGTCGTCCCCATGATCGGATGGGAGAGGGAAACAACATTTTCCGAGACTGAACTTCCGTGGATACCGCCGGCGCCTGGTATACCTGATTGGGAAACATTGCGAGTGTACGAAGGGATGGCGCTTTTCAACGGTACGAACATCTCCGTAGGCATCGGCACTGATCAGCCATACTTTCTCGTGGGAGCACCGTGGGTTTTGGGATCCACAGTCTTGGGTCTTCTTGAAAGATCACGACTACCGGGTGTGCAATTTGAAGCTGGGAAGTTCACGCCAGATTCCCTCAATGCGTATTTGCCTTCGCCTATCTACCGAGGTGAGGAGTGCGACGGGATTCGCATGATTGTAACCGATTGGAATACTTTCGAACCGCTACGAACGGCCGCGACCATTCTCTCTATTGTGTCGAGTAATTACCCGACACAATTTCGATGGACCGGTACCTTCTATGTTGACAAGCTTTACGGACACGACTACCTTCGGATTTTCCTGGCTCAGCGCCGGGATACTGCAAAGTTGCCAGCCACGTGGACACATGATGTTATTCGATTCAGTCAATTCAGGGAGAAGTTCCTTATTTATTAAAGACGATTAACCTGGAAATGAAGATTAGAGAAAAACTGTGATCAACTCCCGCAAAACCATCTGGAGCTGGGCCATGTATGACTGGGCCAATTCCGCCTTTGCTACAACCGTCATGGCCGGGTTTTTCCCGCTTTTCTTCAAGGCATATTGGGCCGATCCGGGAAATCCTAATGAGAGTACTTTCTATCTGGGATTGGCCAATTCTCTCGCCTCAATCATCGTTGCTGCTCTGGCGCCATTTCTCGGAGCCATAGCCGACCGGGGGACGGCTAAGAAGAAATTCTTGCTTACCTTTGCCTTTTTTGGAATTATCATGACCAGCGGACTTTGGTTTGTTGCTCAAGGATATTGGCAGATGGCCGTGATTTTCTATGTTGCTGCTTCTGTCGGTTTTTCCGGTGGCAATATTTTCTACGACTCGCTGCTGCCAAGTATCGCAGATGAGTCCAAGGTGAACTACGCTTCTTCCCTGGGATATGCTCTCGGCTATATCGGCGGTGGACTGCTCTTTCTATTGAACGTCTTAATGTTCAAGTTTCCTGAGACATTTGGACTCAGTGATAGTGCTGCAGCTATCAAATTGTCGTTCGTTTCAGTCGCCATCTGGTGGGCTCTGTTCTCCATCCCGGTAATGCTCTTTGTACGCGAACCTCAGATTTATGACCGGGTTCCACTATCCAAAGCTGTGACCCTCGGTTGGAAGCAACTCAGAGATACTCTCAGGGATATTCGTCATCTGAAAGTTGTAGGGCTCTTCCTACTGGCGTACTGGTTCTACATCGACGGAGTAGATACTATCGTTAAAATGGCGGTGGATTACGGGATGTCACTGAATTTTGAGGAAAGCGCCTTGATTACTGCCCTACTTATAGTCCAGTTCGTCGCCTTTCCCGCCGCACTGATTTACAACTGGTTTGCCTCTCGGATTGGAACGAAAAGAGCCATAGAAATAGCTATAATGGCTTACGGTTTTATCACTCTGCTGGGTTACTTTATGAAGACAGAACAGCATTTCTTCATTTTGGCGATTATGATTGGACTTTTCCAAGGCGGTATTCAGGCACTGAGCCGTAGCTTATACACCCGATTAATTCCGGATGAGAAATCAGCTGAGTTTTTTGGTTTCTTCAATATGCTTGGCAAATTTGCCGCAGTTCTCGGACCGTTGCTTATGGGTTCGGTTACATTATTAACCGGTAACGCACGCATCGGTATCCTTTCCATTCTGATTCTATTTGCAATTGGATGGGTACTTTTACGAAAAGTGAATATCTCTGAAGGAGAGAGGATGGCCAGGGAGTTCTTAGCGAAATAGATTGATACTGGTTTTACAAACTTGTAACATTCTAACCAATAACTTAAATTCTTCTTAATCAATGGAGGTTTAAAAATGAAAAAATTATCTTTTGTGGCTGTTTTGGGTTTAGCACTATTTCTGATTTTCGGCGTTGTTCCGCAATCTGTCCAGGCAGAAACTGCTGTAATTAATATCAGCGGAATGTCGTGCGATGATTGCGTGGACCGTGTTCAGTCTGCATTGATGAAAATAGACGGCGTGGAAAAAGCAGTTGTTGACTTTAAGAAAAGTTCAGCTGATGTCACTTTTGACAACACTGTTTTAAAAGTAGATGATATTCGAACGGCTATTACCAAAATTGGGTACTCTGCTGACGATATGAAAGCCGCTTTCAATCATTGCGACCAAGAGAAATCAGCTAAAGTGGAGAAAAGTTGCAGCAAGTCTAAAGAATGTTGTGCTAACAAAAAAGCTAAGTCAATCTAAATAAGAATTACTTAATCATGAATATGGAAGGGTCGGGAAACTGACCCTTTATTATTTTGAAAAAAGAATCTTGACAAATTCAATATTAGGGGTGTAAACTAACTCCTGAGTCCCGTCTTCAAGGCGTGCTCTTCAGAGAAAATAGGCTTTCTCGAGGGTAAATTTGACGGGACTCTTCTTTTATGATCACGTTTCCTCGAGGAGTGGAGGCAAGAAATCATGGAAAAAGTGACAGCTCGCTATAGCCAATTGGTCATGCCCAATGACTTAAATAATATCGGTACGCTCTTCGGCGGTAAGATGGTTTCTTGGATGGATATCTCTGCCGGCAAGGCAGCCCGCCGGTTCCTAAGGGGTTCGGACGCAGCTGGTGCAGTGACCAAAGCCATCGACAAAATGGTTTTCTCCGAACCGGTATATGGTGGTGAGTGGGTGAATTTTATGGCCACCATCGGTTCAGTGGGAACGACCTCATTTACCATTGATATAGAAGCGACTGCAGAGGACGAAAGCGGTCAATCCCGTCCTGTCTGCAAAGCGTGCTTTACCTTTGTGGCGGTAAAGAAAGGGAACGATGGTAAATGGCACAAGGTCCCCCATGGAAAACAAGAATAGCTGAGCTACAACTCTCGTAAAAACATTCTACAAGTAATACCGGTTGTTTCCAACAGACAACCTGAAGGTAATGTGATATGAATCACAGAGCAGCGTAGTCAGGATTCAACCTGTATGACTTGTCCAAAAGCTCTGCAATATGCAGAACTTCGAATTTCAGCCCATTGCCTCTAACACCCCAAGCGAGCTGGATCTGACAGCCGGGATTGGCGGTGATTATGGCATCTGCCCCAGCGGCGGAAATGTGCTCCATCTTCCGATCCAAGATCGCCTGCGACATTTTACTTTCCGTCAAACTGTAACTGCCGGCGCTCCCGCAGCACTGATCTGACTCTGGAAGCGAGAGGAGCGTTACGCCGGGAATCCTGGAAATGATTTCTCGCGGCTCAGTAGAGATTCCCTGGGCGTGGAGTAGGTGGCAAGGGTCGTCGTAAACTATCTGCATCTCCAGGTTCGCCTCAGGCGGTCGGAGCTCAATGGAGGCGAGAAACTCGGTCAAATCCCGTACTTTGGTGGCAGTTTCGAGTGCTTCTCCATCTACGGAAGCAAAACGGTCGTATTCCTTCAATTGTGCGCCACAACCGGCAGAATTAACGACTATGGCATCTGCCTCAATCTCTCCGAATAGCTGTAGCTGCTCTTTCGACAGTCTATCCGCCGTCGGAATATCACCTGAGTGAGCGTGGAGTGCCCCACAGCACGACTGCTTTCCGGGGACGATTACATCAAAACCGTTCCAAGTAAAGATTCTCACAGTAGCTTCATGGACATGAGGGAAGAGGTGATCCATGACGCAACCGGTAAACAGTGCAACGGTTCCGCGTTTTTCATCGCGAGCAGAGAAAAGCTGAGTTTTATCTTTCCCAAATCTCTTTTTCGGGATTGTGGGCAGAGATTCGTTGCCGGAGCGCATTGCAGCCGGAACAAGATGTCTGAGGAATGTGTTCGTGGTAAGCCAGTGAAGACCTGTTTTCTGGTAGAGCCTGCCGACTTTCATTAGACCGGAAAGACGCTCATGTGAAGTGACTGAATTCTCAAGTTTTGTGAGAGCCGGATGCCGCTTCTCTCTCGTCGGTAATAGTCCTTCCTTAACGACCTCCATAAGTGAACCGAATTCTACACCTGATGGGCAGGCTGTTTCACAAGCCCGGCAGAGGAGACAGAGATCGAGATGGCGGACGAGCGATTCCGAGGTGTCCAATCTACCGTGGGAGAGAGCGTCCATGAGATAGAGCCGTCCCCGGGGCGAGTCGGCTTCGTTGCCGTTGAGAGTGTATGTCGGGCAGGCCGGCAGACAAAATCCGCAGTGGATGCACTCCTGCAGAAGATCCTTACTCTTACCGTCGAACACTGTTTGCATCTCTTTCTGAACCGACATCAGAGATCTTCTCCCAGAATACCCGGCGCGAAAATTCCATGCGGATCCAGGACGGACTTAATTCGGCGCATCCATTCCAGTCCTGGTGGTGTAATGAGCCAGCGTGGAAAGTGAGAATTTGCCGGTTGTTGTTCAACTTCCATAAATCCGCCACTCGATTCTACCGAAGCTGAGATTCTTGTCAACTGTACCGCATCCTCGAAACTTAGGCGGCAGACGCCCACATTCGGTAGAGACCAGAGTGATAGACTATCAAAATAGCTGACAGACTTCAAGAATAACTTTAACTTCGACTTTGGTATTGAAGCTTTAACGTAATATATGCCAACTTTATGTTTTGTAGTCGACTTACCTGATTCACTGTTCCACGAGACATTCTCAGCCACCGATTCCTCTACTATTTTTCTAGTCTCACTGCTACCGGCTATTGTGGCTGTTACCTCCCAATCTGAGCTTTTCGTCAGCTCTACAGATTCCACGTTGAGCGGCAGACGACTACAGGTGGAAGCGGCTAGTAGAGCTTCATCCAGCGAATCGCACCGAATTATGCCGGTCTGAATCTGTTCAGGCAGAGGGTGAAGGCGAAAGGTGACATCCAGAAGGATGCCGAGGCTCCCTCGTGCGCCGATGTAAAGTTTATTGAGGTCGTAGCCGCTGACATTCTTTACCACTTTTGCACCGGCTTTTACAATTTTTCCGTCTCCGTTTACTATCGTTGTGGCTAAGATTGAATTTTTGGCGGTTCCGTAGCGGTGGCGAAGCGTTCCCCAGTCATTGGTGCTGACGATTCCACCGATGGTAGAGCTATCATTCACAGGCGGATCCAGTGCAATTCTCTGATGATGCTTCCGAAGTGCGGATTGTGCAGTGGTGAACGCAGTCCCTGTCGGAATTGTGGCGACCATGTCAGCGGGGGAGTGCTCCATCTGCTCGTTCAATTTAGAGGTAGAGACTGCAATGTCGAATTCGCCGGCAGAGTTTATTCGGCTTCCGCTTCCCATCGGGATGAGAGTGAGTCCATCAGCGACAGCAAGTTTCACCAATTCGCAAATATGTTGCCGGTTTTCCGGATAAACTGTGAACTGAGCAGGAATTCCATCAGCCGCCGTTTTAATTTCCTGGGAGTTGAAGACAGACTCTAGACGGTTTTGCAATTTTTCTGGCGATGTCACAACCACCTTCCACGGCTGATGGTTTTGTTGATTTTTGCTTCACCGCATCTAGCACCGATGGGGAAAATCTTCCCGGGATTGAGTAATTCGTCAGGATTAAAAACGGTACGAATTCTCATCATCTGCTCCTGATCATCGTCGGTGAACATCAGTCCGAATGTCTCTCGCTTTTCGGTACCAATACCGTGTTCTCCGGTAAGAGAACCGCCAAGTTCCACGCACGTCTTCAAAATTTCCTCCGATACCGCCAAAGCTGCCTTCACTTCCTGTTCTTCGTCAGGATTGTAGAGAATGATGGGATGGATGTTTCCATCTCCGGCGTGGCACAAATGCGCAACACGAAGTCCGTATTTTTTGCCGATCTCAATGTCTCGCCGGACAATCTCCGGAAGTTTAGATCGCGGAACAACTCCGTCGTTGGTATAAAATGCTTGAGTAATTTTTCCCAGAGCACCTACCGATTCCTTTCGTCCTCGCCAAAGATCTTGCCGTTCTTGCTCATCCTGAGCCTGTCTGAATTTCCTCACACCGCTTTCTTGGCAAATCTTTTCGATGTGTTCAGCTTCGTCGGCTAACTGTTGCGGAGCACCGTCAATCTCGATGAGCAGGACAGCTTCAGCATCTGTAGGGAAGCCGAGCTTCATGTGTTTCTCCACCGCCTCGATGACAAGACTATCAATAAGCTCCAGTGCTGCCGGAATAATGCCGGCTGCAATGATTTGAGTGATAGCTCGACTGGCGGATTCTATAGAGTCGTACACGGCGAGAAACGTCTGTACCGTTTTGGGATTCATCGTCAGTCGTGCAGTGATTTCCGTGACGATTCCCAGCGTCCCTTCCGAGCCAACCATGAGCCCCACCAGATCGTAACCGGGGATATCTTCGCACCGTCCGCCGAAAGTCTCCACGCTTCCGTCGGGCATGACCATCGTCAGTCCTAGAATATGATCGGTTGTTACGCCGTACTTTAGAGTGTGCGGACCGCCGGCGTTTTCAGCCACGTTCCCACCGATGGTACACGCTTTCTGACTTGACGGATCGGGAGCGAAATGGTACCCTGCTTCTGTAGTCAGATCGGAAAGCTGAATATTGACTACGCCGGGTTGGACGACTGCTATCTCGTCATCGTAATCAATCTCGAGAATTTGATTCATCCGTGACAACTGGAGGATCACACCGCCGTTGTAAGCTACGGCTCCTCCGCTCAAACCGGTTCCGGCTCCACGGGCTAAGTAGGGCACATCGTGTTGATTGCAAATCTTTACGATAGCTGCGATCTCTTCAGTCGTCCTAGGAAGGACCACGACATCCGGCATCCTTTTGTTCAGCACAAGTCCGTCGCATTCGTACACGATTCGATCGGCGGGATCGGTCAGGATCTGTTCAGATCCAAGGATCTCGGAGAAATTCCGGATTAACTGACTGTTATCTGATGGCTTTGACATCACGATTAAATGGGAGGGTTTCTTTCTATAGAAAATACCAATACGGGCGAAGGCGTACAATCTGAAACAGCATTTGACCAGAGTTACGCAGGAAAAAGGAAACTTGCGAGAAATTGAGGTAGATACTTAAGATGTTGATTAACCACTCCTTTGGTTTGTATGTTGTCGGTAGAAGAGAACATATTTACCGTTCGATTTTATTAATGAAGATTAGTTTTAAAGGGAGGAGACATGTTTAAGCCGTTAGAATTCACTCCAATAGATGAGGGGGAGATGCTTGTTAAGTCTTCATTGTATTTAGAACAGATGAAAACCCGACGGAGCGTTAGGGAGTTTTCGGATCGGCCTGTCCCGTTCGAAGTGATTAAGAATGTTGTCATGACAGCAGCCTCGGCGCCCTCTGGGGCTAACAAGCAGCCGTGGACTTTTGTCATTGTAAAGGACCCGGATATCAAACGGCAAATTCGCCTAGCAGCCGAGAAAGAAGAAAAGGAATTCTACGATCACCGGGCACCGGAGGAATGGCTAGAGGACCTGGATTCGCTGGGGACGGACTGGCACAAACCGTTTCTGGAGAGTGCTCCCTACCTGATCATCGTCTTCAAGAAACTTTACGACGTGGAAAAAACTGAGGAGACCAGCCCGGAGCATCGTAAAAACTATTACGTGAACGAATCGGTAGGAATTGCTTCCGGATTTCTTCTCACTGCAATCCACAATGCAGGATTAGTGGCCTTGACTCACACGCCCAGTCCCATGGGATTTCTCTCAGAAATCCTGAGCCGGCCGGTTAATGAAAAACCGTTTCTGCTGATTCCAGTGGGTTATCCCGCAGACAATACCCAAGTGCCTGTATTGAAGAAGAAGTCATTTGAAGAGGTTACCCAGGTTTTTTAGTGTGAAATTTCAGTTTATTAAAACAAAATGGTATTACCCTGTATTGACTGATGCGCCAAAGGACAGATTATCTTTTTAGAGAATGCCAACCACTGGCTGCAACATGAGGAACCGGAAAAGGTGAATCGATTATTGTTCGATTTTCTAAGAAATTGAAAAACCACTTAATTAGATAATTTTTCCATTTTATGGGAACTCACGAATACAGCCCCGATACCCGGAATGATTCAATCATGATTTACATTAATGGTGAACTGATCCAAAGAACCGAAGCGAAGGTGTCCGTTTTCGACAGTGGTTTTCTTCTAGGAGATGGTGTTTGGGAGGGAATTCGTCTTCATAACGGACATCTTGTTTTCCTGGAAGAACACCTTAATCGCTTATATGATGGCGCA
>Ga0207984_1000272_pt1 | contig 32606 bp, 26 predicted proteins | sample ETNtaG_30_FD_185760 | JGI IMG/M metagenome (GOLD analysis project Ga0207984, IMG submission 185760) | Marine microbial and viral communities from oxygen minimum zone, Eastern Pacific Ocean - ETNP201306PF43B (SPAdes) (version 2) | ecosystem: Environmental > Aquatic > Marine > Oceanic ...
GCAGTTATCGGTATGCCTTCGTCTTCGCGATTTTCAGCTTCGTAATTGCCGGTACGTCTTTCATGATTGCTGCACCCAGAAAATTCGGCCGCTCAGGCTAGAGCGACCCGGAGTTGATCCAAAACACCGGCAGTCACCGCCACGCAAACAATGGCTGCTCGTAATGTGCGACCCGCGTCGAACGACCGTAGAAAGTGACCTCTCGAAACTGGAACAGGATGGCCGCCGTGGGAGAGAAAATCTCGTCCTCTAGTGACGCCAACACCATCGACAGAACCGGGTTGCTGCTTTCGGGAATGTGATGCAGGCGAGGTATACCGGGCTGATCAAGATCCGTGATCGGCACGAAAAACACTGCCTCAACTTCCGCAGGATCCCGCTGCACCGCTTGATGGTCCTCAAGCCAGACGATGACAGGGGTGATTCGAAAGCCGGAACGGGTCGGAAAATCATCCAACTGACCGATCACGCTGGACTGCGTTGCGTTCAGGCCGAGTTCTTCTTTCAGTTCCCGAAGCGCTGCGCTGTGGGCATCTTCCCCATCGTCCAAGCGCCCTCCGGGCAGCGCATACTGGCCTCCGTGCCTGGACAGCCGGCTGGCCCGTCGGGTCAGCAGAAAACAAGCAGCACCGGTGGACGGGTCCCTCACGAGCACAATGGCCACAGCGGCTGGGCGTAACTCGTCATCCTGGATTGTGGCTGGCAGAAACGCCCCCAGGTTATTCTGACAGTGCGAAAGCAGCGTGTCGTTAAAACCGAACTGCAAATCATCTTTTCCCACGACCAGGCCCCGGCTGATGAGTCGTTATTACTATGTTTTCCGGCGCAGGCTGGGCTAGATTTCCGGTTGCGCTCCGGCGGCCAACTCGATCGGCTGCCCGTGGGGTGTATTGAGATAAGCCCTGCGCCACTGCTCGATTCGCGAATCAAGTATTTTGCGCTCGAGAACTGCTTTGCGCAGCAACAGGACTTCTAAGGCTGCCAGCCAGTGCTGGTAGTAGGTATCGCCACGGTCGGCCTCACCACGTGCACCAGCACTGCGGATCTCCTCGGACAGCGTATCAGTCCATTCCGACCAGTCGAACACACCCTGCTCGAACAGCTTTATCACCATCGCGAAAGCCTGTGCCTGCCAGGGTTCAGCAAACGTCTCAGCGTGAGTTCTCTCCAACTCGGAAAGGGTCCGGTCAATATCAGGTTGCTGCGTCATTCCGCTGCCAGGTAGGGCTCCCAGAGATCAATATGTACTTTAAAATCCGAGTTGAGTCTCTCGCCCCAGAGTTCGGTCGCTGAAAAACAGACGCTGTAGAGGTGCTCGCCTTCGCGGCTGCCCAAAGCGCGCCTGTCAGGAAACACATGCGCACCGCAGTGGTTCCGCACCACACCCTGTTTACCTCTCGCATATCGAGGCAGCCTGGTGTGCCCTGTCGGGTTGATGTTCACGACCCGCACTTTGTCACCGGGGTGAAACCGTGGATGCTGGTCGATTTCCATGTCTGTGGGACCGCCCTTCAGGAGGGTGGTCTCCACATCGCCGGCCTGCAACGGGACAACAGCTGAAGCTCCCGCTGAGGGGTCAGCTGCACCACGCTCGAGTTCCTCGGCGGTAACCAGTCCTTTTTCCACAAGCAGCATTTCCAGACCTCTGAGCCAGTTCTCGTAATAGCTGTTGCGCATGTAATCAGCTGGGTGCTGGCGTTCCCTGGCATGCCTGGATTCATCAAGGTTCCAGGTGCGGAGAAAACCGGTGGCCATCGTCATCGCAAAGACCCTTTTTTCCCAGGTACCGTGGAACACGGGCTCATCTTTCTCAGCCTCGGGGGCGATAGGACCGAGACCATGCATCCCTCCCAGGTCGTGCCCGCCGTTCATGGGTCGACCGACGACCCGGGCGTCCGGGCTTTTTCGACCCCGATCATCGCATTGCGACTGACCAGCGGAATCAATTCGTCTATCGGCCAACCGTCTGTGCCAGCAGGGCGTTCCGGCACGACCATGTAGCGCATCTCCGACGTTGAATCCCAGACCTGGATTTCAACGCTGTCGGCAAGTTCCGTGCCGAACTCGGCGAGAACACCCCGCGGATCGCTGACAGCCCGGGAGCGATACGGCGCAGACTTGTACCATACCGGTGGCAAGCCGAGGACCGTCCACGGATAACACGAACACAGTGTACAGACCACCAGGTTATGAACCTGCGCGGTGTTCTCCACGGCCGTCATGTGCTCGCCCTGGCGGCCAACAAATCCCATCGAGGCGATGGCAGCCGTCGCATCTTCCAGCAACCAGACCCTGTACTCAGGATCTGACCAGGCCCTTGCCACGACCTCGGCGCCGTTTCGGGGGCCGACCTTGTTTTCGTAGGTGTCGATCAGTGCATCAAGTGCGGCCGGGTCCACCAGGCCCTTCTCCACCAGCAGGGACTCCAGCGCCTTGACCTTCAATACGAGGTCAGACGGCGGTTCAGTATGATCATGTGAATGTTCAGTCACGTGGTCTCCCTTAACTCTCCTGCTGATTACTTTGCGATCAGGCAAGACCCGATCTCGTCGGCAGTAAGTTTACGTCAAGTCTTACCTTTTGTACCCGGCTCGTTAGCCAACGGCTAATGCCAGATAAAAACAATCGCCCCGCCGGAGATGATTTAAGCCTTTCTGACACGGGCAGACTGGTCTTTCATTTCGGCTATCAAGACGCCGTGCGCCTCCATGATATCTGAGACAGGGCAGCACCAAGCGCGACCAGTACCGCACCGAACACCTGACTGATCAGCAATGCCCCGCCGAACATCAGATCCAGCAGCAATACATAGAAAGGCAACGCATTGATGTGAAGGGCTGCAACAGTGACGCCGATTTTCTCAGCGCTGATCATCCAGCAAACCATTGAAAGACCCACTCCGAAAACACACAAAGCGAAAACCTGGGCCAGATCAGGTGGACTCAAAGATGCACTCAACTCAAAAAAACCACTGTGCTTTATCAGCAATGTCACCGGCAGCAGGAACAATGCACCGGCTGCCATGGTCAATAACGTACGGGGATAAGCAGGAATCGGCAGGAGCCTGGTCACCGATACACGCGAGAACCAGGCCCACAGGATCACCGCACCCAGGACCAGAAACTCACCGCCTTCGAAGCCGATCTCGGTCCGAGTACTGGACCAGGAGACCAGAAGACCGCCGCTGATCGCAAGCCCTATCGCAACCGAAATCCGGGTGGTCACTTTCTCCTCACCCTTGAGCGCGCCCATTACTACAGAGAACAATGGGATGGTCGTCGCAATGACCGTGACGTTGACGGGATTGGAGTACTTGAGGCCAAGGTTCATGGCAAATGTTCCCACTCCGATACCCAGAGCACCGACAAACAGCGCATCGCGAAACGGCCAACTCTGCCAGTTGTATTTTCTGCCAGATATAAACGCAAGCAACCCCAGCACCAATGCACCGCCGGTAAGTCGAATCGTGGCAAGTGATAATGGATCCCAGCTTTTCAGGAGCACATCTGAAATCGGGAAACTGGTTGCCCAGAGCAACATGCTCAGCACCGCCATTAGGTTTCCCTGTGAACGGTCTGAGTAAGAAGAAAAAAACATGTTGAATCGCCAGAGCCACTAAAGAGAAGCGCGACTATAAGACCTGCCTAAGTGCACCGGGCAATTAATTCACCTTTCATGGATGGCACATCCGACGCAACGCAACCGGGCTCTGGACCTGTAGTGTAAAAAGGCTCCCGTGCAGGGATGCCCGGCCTTTCTAATCAGATCCCGTGCCGCTTCGACAACAGCGAATCGCGGCACATGGACCTGCGCTGGTCAGAGATTTCCGCTTTCGGGCTTACTTCAAGTCCACCCATTGATAGAGCCCAAAAGAGAAAATAATTCTATTCTTTTGCTGTATTTAGAGTTCTATTTCCTAGAATTCGAGCGAATCCTTAGGCAGAATGTTTACTAGTTGCGAAGCACCATCTTGTTGGGGGTAGAACGGCATCCCGGCTCTGATAAGGCCCTACAAGCCGCTTCATAACCCAATCACAGAGGTCGACGTCGAGCTACAGCCGGACAACGGGATTTAGCGATGATTCGTGGTATGCGTCAGGCAGGTGCTGAAACCAGGCTTACCACGATTCACTCACCCATCAGGAATTGAGGACACATGAGATTCGATGAAAGACAACTATTACTTTGACAATGCGGCAACCACATTGCCCAAACCTGAGCCCGTTTACCAGTTTATGGACAGTTTCTTTCGCAGCCACGGCGTCAATCCCGGACGCTCGGGCCATGAACTTGCCATAGAGGCCGAGACCATGATCATCGAGACCCGACGAATGCTCGGTGAGTTTTTTGGCTTCGGCGGAGATCCCAACAGGGTCACGTTCTCACTCAACGCTACCGACTCAATGAATATTGCGCTGCTTGGGTTGATCCGGCAGGGCGACCATATGATCATCACACGCGTCGAACACAACGCTGTACTACGTCCGGCCAATCACCTGGAGCGGGACCTCAATGTCTCGGTCAGTCGGATTAGCGCAGACGACGTGGGTTACGTTGATCCTGAAGACATCCGAAAAAACATCACCGATAAGACCCGGATCGTAGTTGTTAATCACGCTTCCAATGTCATTGGCTCATTACAGGACATCCAGGCCATCGGTAGGATCGTCAAGGACTCACCGGCGATCTTTGTTGTTGACACTTGCCAGACAGCCGGTGTGGTTCCCATTGACATGGATGGGTGGGGAATCGACGTGCTGGTTTTTACTGGGCACAAAGGACTGTTTGGGCCCATGGGCATCGGCGGCATGATCGTCCGTGAGGGTGTCGATATACGCCACGTGAAAACAGGGGGCACCGGAGTCAACTCGGTCGCCGAATTTCACCCGGAGGAATATCCACACAGGGTGGAAGTCGGAACACCATCTATACCTGGAATCGCCGGCCTCAACGCCGCCCAGAAATGGTTTGCCAAGCTTGGCCGGGACCGATCGAGCGATGCTGCTGATCTCTCGTCCCATGCTGCTGCCTGTCAGGCAGCACTCAAACACATCCACCAGCAAGAAAACAGGACTGCCAACCAGTTGCTCGATGCGTTCCATGATATTCCTGGCGTAATCATCTACGGGCCGACCGGCACACAATCCAGGGTCGCAACACTCTCGATCAACATAGGTGAGCTACCGGCAGAACAGGTAGGTACAATGCTGGACGCGGACCATCAGTTGTGTGTGCGGGCCGGACTTCACTGTGCACCCGTGATCCACAAGGACCAAGGCACCCTGGAACGCAATGGGACGGTCCGTATTGCACCCGGATTCTTTACAGATGACGAAGATATTGAACAGGCAATCAAAGCAGTTACAGAGATTGCCGGATTTGGTGCCTCTTCCTAGTTTGCCTTGGTAGTTCTTTGCGATGCGTCAGATTTTGATCGTAAATCGACCTGTCGCGAAAGGCTTAGAGGAACCTTTATCTCCATACCCTGTCAATTCAGGCGGAGGCCAGTAACGTGAATTATTCTGAGAGTGTACTGGACCTGGTCGGCGACACGCCGCTGGTCAGACTTAATAACGTGGTCGAACCAGGCATGGCGACAGTGCTCGCCAAGATGGAGAACCTGAATCCGACTGGTTCGGTCAAGGACCGCATGGCTGTCAACATGGTCAGGCATGCCGAAGAACAGGGCCTTCTCAAACCTGGCGGCACCCTGGTCGAGAGCACATCAGGCAATACCGGCCTGGGACTCGCAATGGCGGCGGCCGCAAAAGGCTACCGCTGCATCTTTACGATCCCGGACAAAATGAGTCAGGAAAAGATCGATATGCTCAAGGCGTATGGCGCTGAGGTGATTGTCACCCCGACCGATCTTGATCACCATCATCCTGACAGCTATGTGGAGGTCGCAAAACGTGTGTCAGCTCAGACCCCGGGTGCTGTCTACACCGACCAGTACAACAACATGTCGAACCCAGAGGCCCACTATCTCACTACAGGACCCGAGATCTGGGAGTCGACTGACGGCCTGATCGATTCCTTCGTTGCCGGCCTTGGCACGGGAGGCACCATATCTGGAGCCGGAAAATACCTGAAAGAGAAAGCACTAGAAGCCGGGCGGGAGGTCCGTGTCGTCGGACCGGATCCTTACGGCAGCATCTACCACGATGCGTTTTACAAGGGCGAATGGGACGACCCTGGCATGTACAGAGTGGAGGGTATTGGTCACGACTTCATGGTCGGCACCCTGGACTTCTCGGTCATTGATGAAGTTGTCAACGTGTCAGACCGCGACTCTTTCTTCATGGCCCGATCTCTAGCCCGCCAGGAGGGTATTTTCTCTGGGGGCTCTACCGGAACGGTGTTTCATGGAGCACTAGAGGAAGCCCGCAAACAAGGACCGGGGAAAATCGTGGTCGCCATCGTTTGTGATTCGGGAGACCGTTACATCAGCAAAGCGTTCAATGACGAGTGGATGCGGGACATGGGTTATTTCGCACCGGAGCGTCATCTGGGAACGGTAGCAGACGTCCTCAACTTCAAGAACCAGAAGGTGGTTCTCGCCAACCCTGAAGATTCCCTGCAGTCCATCATTGACCAGATGTCATCACTCGGCATCTCGCAAATGCCAATGACGATCGGTAAAGGCGATCTGCGAATGGTCGAAGAACTCGACATTCTCAGGGCAGTTGCCGGTGGTGAGCATTCGCTACAGGACAGCGCACGGGAGATCGCCCGACCGCTTCAGGGACAGGTCGAGCCATCACAGACGCTGGATCACGTGCAGCAGGTCTTTGAAGACAACAATGTAGCGATCGTCGTCGATGCTGGAAAGATCGTCGGAGTTATCAATAAGATCGACTTGCTCGAATTCTTTACCCGGAAAAACAGGCAGTCAGCCTGATCTGAGTACAGCTTCCCACCAACAGGAGATTGTCCGTTGAAATTTGACACCAAAGTCGTTCGTGCCGGAATAACACCTGACCCCACCACTGGCTCTATCCTTCCACCGATCTATGAAACAGCGACCTATGTGCTCGACGAGGTCGGTCGGGACAAGGGATTTGATTACACCCGTTCCTCCAACCCAACTCGACAGATCCTCGAGGACAATCTTGCTGCCATTGAAAGCGGTCAGTACGCAATCAGCTTCGCGAGCGGTATGTCTGCCGTGGACGCAGCTCTCAAGCTGCTCAGCGCCGGCGATCACCTGATCTGTGGTGACGACGTGTATGGTGGTGTTACGCGTCACCTGGACAATGTGTTGTCCCGCTATGGGCTCGCTACCACTTATGTCAATTCGGTCAATCCCGACGAGGTGAGGGACGCCATAACACCAAAGACCAGAATGATCTGGATCGAGACCCCAACCAATCCCTTGCTCAAGATAACGGACATGGAAGCTATGGTCGGAATTGCCCGGGAACACGACGTCCTTCTGGCTGTCGATTCGACCTTTGCCACCCCTGTATTTCTACGACCTCTTGAATTCGGCGCCGATATCGTCATGCACAGCACCACCAAATATCTATCTGGACACAACCAGATCATTGGAGGTGTTCTGGTCACGAACCGAAAGGAACTATTTGATCAGATGAAATTCATCCAGAAAACAATCGGCGCTGTTTCCAGCCCGTTCGACTGCTGGCTGAATCTGAGCGGGCTCAAGACCCTGCACTTGCGCATGAAACGCCACGAAGAATCTGCACTGCAGATCGCTCGGTTCCTCGAAAGCCACGACAAGGTGGCCTGGGTACTTTATCCCGGCCTGCCTTCCCATCCGCAGCACGATCTCGCCAAGACCCAGATGTCCGGATTCAGTGGGATGATCGCCTTTGAACTGAATGGCGGCGTCGAGGCGGGCCGACAGTTGATGAACAATGTCAGGCTCTGTGGGCTGGCTGAAAGCCTGGGCAGTGTCGAAACGATGATCACCCACCCCGCTACCATGACCCATGCGGACGTTCCCGCCGAAGACCGCCGGAAACGAGGACTCGGTGACGGACTGGTACGGCTTTCTGTGGGGATTGAGGACGTCGAAGACATCATCCAGGACCTCGAACAGGGGCTGACACAAGCCTGACCCCGGCCCAGCGGTATTGTCTACCCATGGGCTCAGCTGTCAGACGGACTCAGCCGGTATCAAACCTGTGTGTTGAACAATACCGCGGCGTGTCAGGAAACTTCGCCGAGAACAAAAAACGATCCACAACTCCAAACGCCGCGCTCACCTGTCCGTGTTCCGGTTTTTTCGACGGCAAGATCCACCAGCTGGTAGAACACCGGCCGCGAAATCAGTGCGTCCAGCCGGTCGCGTACCCGGACATAAGGCGATGGCTCCCCGCTCAGGGGGTGATGCGTCACAAGGATCGGATGCTGCTTATCTGCTGCGACCACATCGTCAACGTTTGTTCTGAACAACAGGCGTTGTAAATCGCCATCGTTCTCGTGTTCCATCTCGACAACCAGAAAAGGGGCATCTTCAACCTGAATTCTCAATTTCTCAGTCGGTGTAACCAGACAGTAGCCGTCGTCGTCCCTGCGCATTACAGAGGCCAGAAGCCTGACCAGCCGGCGACGATTAATCGGTGAATTCATGTAGTACCAGGTGCCATCCCGAGCAATGCGAAGATCCATGTCTCCGGTGGATGCCGGATGCCACTGGTGCACCGGGGGCAGCTCCGTCTTCCCCAGCTGATCCGCCAGCCTATCAAGGCGAGACGCCGCGTCTTTGTCCTTCACCGGCTCACCTTTCGCCCATCTTTACGATTTGGCAGCAGTCCGATCCATCAATAAGCACCCTAAAGACAACGCTGGAAACCACAACATCTTTATCAATCACTGAATCCAGCCAAAGTTTCATGAAGAAAATTGTACCCGCATTGGAAAATTGATCGGAACCTAACTCTATGACAAAACGCTGATCGTTATCGGTTTTCTGACAGTGATTGTCCCGAGTAATAGCGGGTTAAGATTCAACTCAGTCCGACTGTTCAGAGTACACTAGCAAGCTCACTGGCTCTCACCAAACCAACGCAACGTAATAAGAACCGCTTAAACTGTTGCCAAATCAACCGAAACCGACGTATCGTTAGGATCACGGATCTGCATTCGCTTTAACCTTGGAAGAAACATGAAACTCTACCTGGCCTTTATGACCCTGCTCTCGACGCTTTTCTTGGGAGGTTGTTCGGATTTCTGGTGTTGGCCATTCGAATGTGATTCATCTTCATCCGGGGTTGAAACCTCGAGCACTGGTGCGGTGGCGTCGAGTACGACTTCATCCGAGGTTAGAACTTCCAGCACTGCTGCAGTAGTGTCGAGTACGACCGCCAGCGAATTTGATCTCAGCAGAGTCACCTGGCTGCACACCGATCTCTCTGGCTGGGCTGAGACGACCAGCCTTAGTGTTGAGATCGGTGCCGGTGTGATCTGTTTGAATTTTGACAAGTCTGCTTCCTGGCCGTCAGCCAGTATTGATCACACTTCAGGCACTCGCAAAATTAATGTCAACGCAAATCCATTGGTGTTCGTCAATCACGGCGGTCAATGGTACGGTGGAACATGGGAGTGGTTTACGCCCGGCAATGGCTGTAAACCCATGACCTCGGTAGCCGGAGATCATATCAAGGTTGCACCATTAGTCGACTGGGTGCCTGCAACCGGTGAAGAAATCTACTTCATGGCAGCAGGACTATCACGCAGTGCCAGCATCACCAATGTTCAGGAACGAAGCCAACCAGTCAAGGTAATCTGGCCATAGGTCCTCGACCGTTTGTAGTCTCCACTCCAAACTCTGAAGCAGGTATGTGGAGTCTGGGCGGATTGACCTTTCGATCGATGGGCTAGCAGTAATTTCTAGATTGTCCGGACAAAACATTCAGTAGGTGCTGTTCAAGATGATGCGGCCAATTCAGCTCCATTATTCCAGATCCTTAACCCGCTACTAGAAGGAGTCAAAGTGGATTACTCGTCACTGGTAGATCGCGTTGGCGGTGAAAGTGTCGATGTCTGGGCTATCCATTACGAAGCCCGAAAACGCCAGCACAACGGTGAGGACATCATCATCCTCAGCGTAGGCGAGGAATCGGATCAGAATACCCCGCTCCCGGTTCAGCAGACGGCGATTAACTCCATCTCCAGCGGCCGACATCACTACACATCAGTCCTCGGCGATGAAAGGCTGCGTGACACCATTGCAAAAAGACACCAAGACCGAACGGGCCAACCGGTCAGTGCAGACAATGTGTCGGTCTTCTCCGGTGCCCAAAACGCCCTGTTTGCGACTTCACTGTGCCTTCTGGAACATGGTGACGAAGTCATTGTGCCCGAACCTTACTACGCTACTTATCCCGCGTCGGTCAGGCTGGGTGGTGCCGATATGGTTTCTTTGCCAACCGATGTTGGCAGTGGTTTCCAGATCAGTATTGAAGCGCTGGAAAAAGCACTCACAGCCAGGACCCGCGCTGTTCTTCTCAACTCGCCGAACAACCCAACTGGCGCCGTGTACAGCCGGCAGTTACTTCAGTCGATTGTTGATCTGTGCCGGGCAAGAGACATCTGGCTCATCAGTGACGAGGTTTATGCGGAGATCGCTCCCGAAGACTTCGTAGGTATCGGTAGTATCGACGGTGCAGGGGATATCAGTATCACAATATCCAGCGTTTCGAAATCACACCGTATGACAGGCTGGCGCTGCGGCTGGACGATCGCTCCCAGACCGCTCAATCGCCATTTCTACAATCTCAACATGTGCATGGCATACGGTCTACCACCATTTACCCAGGACGCCGCCGCATATGCCCTGGAATCCGATACCGAAACGGCACTTCTGGTTCGGGAGCGACTATCCCGCAACCGGCAGATCATCGCTGATGAAATGGCAGACATGAACACAGCGCGCCTTCATACCGACGGCGGTGGCATGTTCGCCGTTCTCGATATCCGAGCTCTGGACATGTCCTCATCCGATTTCGCCTGGAATCTGCTCGCCACTCAGAACGTCAGCGTTCTGCCATGCGATGGGTTTGGTCCCAGTGGCCGGGGACTGCTCAGAATAAGCCTGTGCTTAAACGAGGACACCATGCGTACTGCGGCGAGACGCATACTCGCCCATGTCAAACAGGTGCTCGCCTAGGTTGAACTTTCCATCGCATTCGAGCCTATGACGCCGAAGATGAAGGAGCGTTTCAGGAGATCCCCTGGAAAAGTGAAATGTTCCGGTCCAGCTATCAAGCCGCGTGGCGTTCAGTTGGTAGGTCAAAGAAATCGGTATAGCCGAACAACCCCACCGAACCACCGGTATGTAAAAACACCACATTCTGTCCACGCTTGAAGTGACCGGTCCGGATCAGATCGATCAAACCGGCCATTCCCTTACCCGAATACACCGGATCCAGCAGGATGCCTTCAAGTCGTGCCATCATGCGAATTGCCTCGATGGTGCCTTCATTCGGTATACCGTAACCCTCACCAACATAGTCGCTGTTCGCAACCACGTCCGAGCGATCCACTATGCCGGGACAGCCGACGCGCTCTGCTGTCGCTGATGCCAAACGAAATACATTGTCCTCCTGGATGGACTTCGTGGCACGTACGCTGATACCGAGTAGCGGCACACCACTGTTGATGCCCACCAGGCCGACCGCCATTCCGGCCTGGGTACCCGTGCTGCCAGTGGCATGGACCACATGGTCTATCCTCAGACCCACCTCATTGGCCTGATTCACCAGTTCCAGAGCCGCATTGACGTAACCCAGGGCACCCGTGGCGTTTGAACCACCGCCGGGTATGGAGTAAGGCCTGCGGCCATCTTCACGAAACCGGTCAGCGGTCGCCGCCATCGCTGCCTCCATGTCCGTACCACCGGGGTGATGTTCCAGTGTCGCGCCGTGGAGCAGATCCAAAAAAACGTTACCATTGTGCTGGTAGCCGGTCGACTGGATACCGGTTCGGTCTTCCAGCAGGATGTGGCTGTCCACCCCCATCCGTGCGGCAAATGCGACCGTCTGGCGTGCATGGTTGGACTGCGTGGCACCCTGTGTCAGTACAATATCGGCCGCCTCAGCCCTCGCTTCAGCCATCAGGAATTCAAGCTTGCGGGTCTTGTTCCCGCCGGTAGACATTCCAGTACAGTCATCCCGCTTGATCCAGATCTCCGGCCCATCCAACTCCCGGGTCAGGTTCTCCAGGTACTCAAAGGGAGTCGGCAGGTGTCCAAATCGCAAGCGAGGGAAACGGCCTAGGTTCATTCCTGCACCTCCTCAATCGGACCGGTAGTGAATTCCCATCTGCAAACCTGTCAGCGACTGTCGATATCTAAAGATCCATGGGCTGGTGTTGAAATGACCGGCCAAAAGAGAGAGGGGGCCCGAAAGCCCCCTCTAACTTACATATAGTAGTGGAGATTTGATCAACTGGACCGTCTTGTAAAGGCCCACCAAATAATGCCCAAAGCGACCAAGCCCACTAGACCTTGACTTCCAAGAGCGTTGACAAATGCAATTACATTCCCGGTGACATCGACAGGAAGGAAGGGAATGTCGTCGAACAGAATTCCAAGAACCACCCCCAACGCGATGATCGAAATACCGAGTTCCGCTAACGATCCAACCCAACCGCGCACAGAATTAATCCAATGCATTTACGAATACCCCTCTAGGTAGGAAAGGATCTCCAGAATATACTAATGTACTTAACCAGTCAAATATCGTTATTTATTGCATAAGTTCCTCTTATATTAGAAAAATCCTGTTGCAGACTGAATCCTTATGATCTACCGAGGTACGGCCCGTCAAACCATCACAATAAGGTAAGTTCCTCGAGGAAATACAGGTAACTCATTGTTATTGAATAACTAACTCACAGGCATTGGCAATACAACCCGGCGACACCGTTTAGGCTCTGAAGAATGGCCACACGCTCATTCTTTCCCAACGGCACCTGCAGCGACCCTCTAGTGGGGCACAGCATAGAAACTGCCTAGGAAGGGAAACGCCTTCTTGCCCGATTGATTCAACAGAATGGGCAGCATCTGGAACTGCACTGTGGACAGATATCCAGACCGGGGCAGCGGCAAGATCTCACTGGCCGGCCAGCCCTGCTGGCCCAGAAATCAATCTCAATCGATTGACCGGCGATCCTCGATCACTTTACCGTCGTCCGGCAACTCGCCAGCCGAACACAACTCGATGTCAGCGCGTAACTTACACACCTCTCGAACACTTTCAGCAATCGCCGAGACCAGTGAATCGGGTCGTGCACCCGTTTCGCCCTTGAGCACCATGACATCGGCATTGTCGATCCGATCGATCACGAGACGTGCCCGAAGAAGCTCATCATGACGGGCAACCACTGCCGCGACCTGTGACGGGTACACGAACATCCCCCGCACCTTGGCGGTCTGGTCCGCTCGACCCATCCACCCTCGAATACGCCGGTTGGTCCGGCCGCAGGGACTCATGCCTGGCATGAGCGCGGACAGATCCCCGGTCGCAAACCGGATCAACGGGTATTCCGGGGACAGAGTCGTCACGACGATCTCACCAATCTCGCCATCGACCACCGGTTCTCCAGTACCTGGAACGACGATCTCAACGATGACCTCCTCAGTCAGGATCATACCTTCACGCGCAGAAGACTCATATGCTATGAGACCCAGGTCAGCCGTCCCGTATGACTGCAGGACCTCAACACCGCTTTCACTCAACTCTTTGCGAAGGCTTGCCGGGAGCGCTTCGCCACCCACCAGCCCCACTTCAAGGCCACTGATGTGGATGCCCATGCTGGCGGCTTTGTCCAGGATGATCTTGAGAAACGACGGCGTACCACAGTAAGCACGGGGCTTGAGCTGGGCCATGACCTGGATCTGCAGTTCGGTCTGAGCGATTCCGCCCGGAAACACGGGGCAGCCGATGGCCCTGGCAGCACTTTCGACCATCTGGCCGGCGGGCGTGAAGTGATAGGAAAATGTGTTGTGAATCAGATCACCGGATCGTATACCTGCCGCGTACAGGCTGCGGGCAAAATTCCAGTAATCATCGCGGACCCCGCCAGGTTCGAAGATACCGCCGGGCGAGGCAAAAATGTTGTAGAAGCCCGCCAGCCTGGGCGTTGCATATCCACCCAGCGGCGGTGAATCAGCCTGGCTTTGGGCAATTTCCGTTTTCCGAGTCAGGGGTAATTGGGCCAGTGCAGACCGATCGTTGATCGAGTTAATGTCAAGGTCAGTCAGCACAGCACTGTAAGCTTGCGAGTGATCCCGGGCATAGCACAACTGTTCAACGAGGCTGGAAAACAGATCTTTTTCGCGTTTCTCGGGATCCCGCGTCTCCAGAGCATCGTAAAACTCAGCCATGGGAATCACCCTCAGTACGGTTCTTGAATTAGACGTACCCGCTCAGGTCGGGTTGAGTCAGACATACACCATTAGCTTAAACGCCTCAGTCGAACTTCCGTTCTGGAGTTTAATCAACTGGACCAGGCAGATCTATCAAACGTCTCAGGTCAGGACAGCCAGCGTTTACGCCGGCGATATTGTTTCATGTTTCTGAAGTTATGCTGGTCACCGCCACTGGCTCCGAGATAGAACTCTTTGACGTCCTCGTTGCCTAATAGCGTTCCTGCATCGCCATCCATCACCACCCGACCATTCTCCAGAATATAGCCATAGCGGCTGTAGCGCAGAGCCATGTTGGTGTTCTGTTCCGCCAGCAGAAAGGTGACCTTTTCGTCCTCATTCAACCGCTTGACGATCTCGAAGATCTCCTCGACCAGTTGCGGCGCCAAACCCATTGAAGGCTCATCCAGCAGCATGACCTTGGGTCTGGCCATCAGCGCTCGACCAATCGCAACCATCTGCTGTTCGCCGCCGGATATATAACCGGCAAGGGATTTAAATCGCTCTTTCAAAACAGGGAAATAGTTGTAGACGAGCTCTAAGTCATCTGCCACGCCTTTGCGGTCACCACCACGGGTATACGCTCCGGTCAACAAATTTTCTTCTACGGTCAGGTGCTCAAAACAGTGCCGGCCTTCCATCACCTGGATAACACCGCGTTTAACCAGCTCATTAGGTGTGAGCGCATCTATCCTGGACCCTTGATAATCAATAGACCCTTTGGTCACGACACCGCGTTCACTGCCCAGCAGGTTTGAAATGGACTTCAACGTGGTCGTCTTGCCGGCACCGTTGGCCCCGAGGAGGGCAACTATACCCTCCTCGGGGACTTCCAGTGAAACACCTTTGAGTACCAGTATGACGTGATCGTAGATCACCTCAATATTGTTGATACTCAAAAAATGTGTGCTGTCACTCACGGCAATACTTATAAATTAAGCAATTGTTAATTGCGAGGTTATCCGCAGTCACGCGGAGTGATGTTGTTTTCCGCTGCGTACTTTGCTGCGTCAGCTTCCATCATCGGTCGCACGAGATCCCGCATTGTAGGAATCCAGTCACTGACAACCGACCATTTTTTCGCATTCGCATCCCAGCGCTGGAACAGAACCGGATGTCCACCTTCATGGTCGTTGCACGACACTTTAATCTCTGGGAAACCTGGGAGCCCCACACGCTGCCAGTCAGCGTCCGTCATATGCATGTTTTCAAGACCCCAGCGGGTTTGTTCGCCGCTCGGAACTTTGACTCCGAAATGCTCCTGTGCCCGCCGCACCGCTTCCATTGCAAATACATGATTCAGCAGTCCTCGGATATACAGCACTTCGTAGATGCGGTTGACGTCAGCTTTGTCGTATCCCCCAAGCCCTTTGTCATACACATACTTCTTGATATCTTTGTGTAACGGCGTTTCGGCGCCAGACACATGGAACGTTGCCGATCGATAACCATCAGCGGCAACGCCGGCCGGCATGACATCGTTTTCAGAACCCGACCACCAGTTACCGATAAATCGATCCATCGGATAGTTGATCGCCGCAGCTTCCTTCATCGCGGTGGAATTCATAATGCCCCAACCTGACATAAACACATAGTCAGGCTTCTTCTTGCGGATCTGAAGCCAGGTGGCTTTTTGCTCCTGACCCGGGTGATCAACCGCCAACAGCATCAAATCAAATCCGAATTTTTCCGACAACACCTGAAGGGTCGGGTTGGCTTCCTTGCCATATGCCGAGTTATGGAAGACGTGGGCGATTCTCTTGCCCTTCAACTGATCCATGCCTCCCATTTCTTCCCCGATGTACCGGATCACTGCCGTGGCCTGTGACCAGTAAGTAGTCGGGAAGTTGAATACCCAGGGGAAAACGGAACCGACGGCTGCAGACGTACGCCCATAACCCATAGTAAAGAGCGGAATCTCATCATTCATGGTCTTGGGGATGAGCTGGTAGGTCACACCAGTCGAGTTCGGGATGATGACCTGAGGCCGTTTGCCTTTCAATTTTTCATAGCATTCCACGGCTATCTTGGTGTTGTAACCCATTTCGCACTCTTCGTACACGATTGGCACGCCACCAACACCTCCGTCGCGCTCGTTCAGCATAGTGAGATAATCTTTGAACCCATTACCGAACGGTACGCCGTTCGGTGCATAGGGACCCGTCCGATACGAAAGACCCGCCATATAGATGTGATCATCTGCCGCAGACGCGGTAGTCACGACAAACGGACTCATGACGAGTGTTGCCAAGAGCCCACTAACCATTAGATTTTTCATACGCATTTGAAACCTCCATCAAGTTTAGTTACTAATAACTTCTACACCTTCCTATCACTGACACCTCTACCACTCCACTTCTATTATCACTTCATACTCCAACTTCAACAAAATCTTCGGCCTTAGTGTGGAAACGGCCACAGTCGCAGCTTTTCTTTCGCAATCTGCCAAAGCCGCGCTATGCCATGAGGCTCGACAATCAAGAAGAAAATGATCAGTCCGCCAAAGAATATAAATTCAAAATGCTTGGCGGTCACGGCCTCAAACCCCAACCCATAGACCATCACGTTCGTCAACACTATGGGCATCAAAACGATAAATGCGGCACCGATAAACGACCCTAACATACTACCGAGTCCGCCAATAATAATCATAAACAAAATCTGAAATGATTGATTAATATCAAATGCTTCAGCGGTTTCAACGCTGCCCAGCCATAAAGCCAGCGCCAACGCACCCGCGATGCCCACATAAAACGAACTGACCGAGAACGCGAGCAGTTTGGTTTGGAACGGCCGAAAGCCGATTAGTTCTGCGGCAATATCCATATCCCGAATAGCCATCCAGGCTCGACCGACTGGGCCGCGGACTATGTTGGTCGCCGCAAGCGCCAATATGACGACCGTCGCAAGGCAAAACAGATAGCGATGGTGTGGCTCTGCCGCAGCACCAGTAATCAATACGCCAAAAACTTCTCTGGGTGGCATCGTGAGTGTGCCTGAAGGTGTGTAGTTCTGAAACCAAGCGATCTTGTTGAATAGCCAGTTGAGGAAAAACTGTGCCGCAAGCGTTGCCACTGCCAGATAGAATCCTTTGATTCGTAAAGACGGCACACCGAAAATCAAGCCTACACCAGCTGTGACCACACCAGAAAGCAGTAGCACCACAATCAGGTTCATTCCCGGGAAAGCAGTCGAGAACTTATAACAGGCGACAGCACCCACTGCCATAAATCCTCCAGTGCCTAGGGACAGCTGACCACAATAACCCGTGAGCAGATTCAGACCAATTGCCGCGATCGAATAAATCAACACTGGCACCAAGATTGCCTGGAACAAATATTCACTGCCAAGAAATGGCACTACTACTGCCAGAAACGCCACAAAAGCAATGACAACCCAGCGATCCTGGGCAATCGGAAACACGGCCGAATCTGATTGGTATGTCGGTTTGAACTGCCCTGTTTCCCGATAAATCATAGCCTAGACCCGTTCAATGATCTTCTCGCCAAATAGCCCCTGCGGTCTGAAGAGCAGGAATACCAGTGCAAGCACATAAGCGAACCAGTTTTCGATGGCACCATTGACGAGCGGCCCCCAATACACTTCAGCCACCTTCTCACCCACGCCGATAATCAGACCGCCGACGATTGCCCCGGGGACTGAGGTGAAACCACCCAGGATCAATACCGGTAACGCGCGCAAAGCAATCAGAGACAGACTGAACTGCACACCGGATTTCGATCCCCACATGATTCCCGCAACCAAGGCAACAATACCGGCAACCGACCAGACGATGACCCAAATTGTTTTTAAGGGAATACCCACTGACAGGGCCGCCTGGTGATCATCTGCGACTGCCCGCAGTGCGCGGCCGGTTCTTGTTTTCTGGAAAAACACAGCCAGGCCAATGACCAGCACGCCAGCAATTGCTGCAGCCCACAAATCAAACACCTGGATCATCATATCGAGAAAAAAGAAACTTCCTGTCGGTATACCGACATCCAGCACCTTGACGTCACTGCCCCACATCAGATCACCGAACCCTTCCAAAACAAAAGCAATACCAATGGTCGACATGAACATAATGATGTGATCCTGATTAACCATAGGTCGAAGGACAACCCGCTCGACGACGAAAGCCAGACCCACCATGACGACTCCCGTTAAGACGATTGCAACGAACGCCGGCATTCCAGGAAGAGCTTTGTCCAATGCAAAAGGTACCGTGCCCGTCATCAGTCCCACAAGCGTCATCGCGGCAAACAGCGCAAACACACCTTGTGCAAAATTGAATACAGAAGACGCTTTAAAAATCAGAACAAAACCAAGTGCCACGAGCGAATACATGACTCCGGTCATTAATCCACCGATGACCACCTCAAAAAAGAAAGCAGGTGAGTCAGCCATATCAAGAAACGGCGCAACAAAGACTGCGGTTAAGACGTCCATTTCAACTCATTGACAAATGATTGGTGTTTGCGAGCCATATCGATATTTGGTTTGGTCACTCATGTGCCACCCCTAAATAAGCATCGATAACTGTTTGGTTGCTTTTGATTTCATCCGGGGTGCCTTCAGCAATTTTCTTTCCATAATCGAGCACCACAACCCGATCGGAGATATCCATGACCACACCCATGTCATGCTCTATGAGCGTTATCGTGGTCCCGAATTCGTCGTTTACATCCAGCACAAACCGACACATATCCTGTTTTTCCTCAAGGTTCATGCCAGCCATGGGCTCGTCCAGCAAGAGCAGGTCCGGCTCTGCTGCGAGCGCCCGGCCCAGTTCAACTCGTTTCTGAAGGCCATACGGCAGACGACCAACCGGTGTTTTCCTGATCGACTGGATCTCCAGAAAGTCGATGACGCGTTCGGCATGCGCGCGATGCGCAATTTCTTCTTTCTGTGTCGGACCGTAGTAGATGGCTGACGAGATGATGTTGGTCGCCCAACCACTCATCTTGAGATTACGACCCGTCATAATGTTGTCCAGGGTGCTCATACCCTTAAACAGGGCCACATTCTGAAAGGTTCGTGCAATACCTTGAGCCGCGGCCACATGGGGTCGCATACGCCTCCGGGTCTCGCCCTTAAACGTGATTGAACCCGTATCCGGGTGGTAAAACCCGTTGATCACGTTGAGCATGGTCGTTTTGCCGGCACCGTTAGGTCCAATAATGGCCAAGATCTCCCGCTCTTTGACATCGAAGCTGACACCTGTCAGTGCCTTCACAGCACCAAAGGTCACGGTGACCTCATCGACTTTCAGGACAACATCACCGATCGTGCGTGTTTCCATCACTGCGGCCATCAGGCTGGCGTCCCGGCAATTGGCATGTCGCAGATTTTTATGTCCGCTTCAATCGAGCCTTTTCGGCCATCTTCAAACGTAACTTCGGTTTCGACATGCACGTTGTCTTGATTTGAATACAATGCATCGACCAGCGTTGAATATTTCTCCGCCACGAACTTTCGGCGGACCTTTCGAGTTCGGGTCAACTCACCATCATCTGGATCGAGTTCTTTGTGGAGCACGACAAAACGTTGTATCTGGGAAGTCTTGAATTGATCTTCGTTAGCCAGTTCCTGATTAACCGAGGCAACACAATCCTGAATCAAACTAGACACCTGATCATTTGCGGCGAGTTCGTGGTAACTCGCGTACGTCACATCGTTCTTCTCTGCCCAGTTGCTGATGGCCTCAAGGTCAATATTGATAAATGCAGACACAAAGTCTTGCTGGTCACCGAAGGTCACGGCTTCTTTTATCTGAGGGAAAAACTTGAGCTTGTTCTCCAGGTATTTGGGTGCGTACATGGAACCATTATTGAGTTTACCCACATCAACTGCCCGGTCGATAATTCTCAGATACCCTTCCTTGTCGAAGTAACCAGCATCACCGGTATGTACCCAGCCATCGGCCGTCTTGGCCTCTTCAGTTGCTTCGGGGTTCTTGTAGTACTCCAGGAAAACACCCGGACTACGATACAAGACTTCCCCACCGTCACTGATTTCAATCTCAACATCGGGTGCTGGTACACCAACCGAATCTGAACGCACCTCACCATCAGGCTGGATCGTCACGAGCACTGAAGCTTCAGTTTGGCCATACAACTGCTTGAGATTAATGCCGAGTGACCGATAGAAATCAAACAACTCCGGGCTGATAGACTCCCCGGCGGTATAAGCCATACGGATGCGGGTAAATCCTAAGGTATCCTTCAGTGGACCATATACCAGCAATCGGCCCAGCGTGTAGAGCAGTCTATCGCCTACCGATACGCTTTCACCATCCAGAATTCGTGTACCTATACGTTTAGCCACAGCCATAAAGTAGTGAAACATTCTGCGCTTGAGCGCACCGGCATCCTCCATCCGAATCATGACGGTGGTAAGCAAGTTTTCAAATATACGCGGTGGTGCAAAGAAATAGCTCGGGCCGATCTCGCGCATGTCGGTGAGGACGGTTTCAGTACTTTCCGGACAATTGACACAAAAACCAGCAATGTATGACTCGCTGTAGGAGAAAAGGTTATCTCCAACCCAAGCCATCGGCAGATAGGCCAATACGTCTCCGTCTGATGTGAGCTTATCCCACTCTGCTGCGTTGGTCGCCGTCTTGATCAGACTCTCATAACTCAGAACAACGCCTTTGGGATTTCCTGTTGTACCCGAGGTATAAAGAATGCAGGCAATATCGCTGCTCTTGCCTTTGTCTATTTCATCCGTAAAGAACGCGGCGTTTGTGGCGTCTAGATCGCGACCACTTTGTTGTAAGGTTTCAAAATCAATCAGAAAATCCTGCGAATAGTCACGCATGCCTCGCGGATCACAGTAAACAATGAACTCAAGTTTCGGACATCGATCTTTGATTTCAAGCAGCTTGTCGACCTGTTCCTGGTTTTCTGCAACCGCAAAACGGACTTCAGCGTGTTCAACCACAAACTGTAATTCATCAGCCACGGAATCCTGATACATGGGTACGGGAATGGCACCCAAGCACTGGGCCGCGCTCATTGACCAGTAAAGCCGTGGCCGGTTGTCACCAATCAGTGCGAGCTTGTCACCTCGCTTGATACCCGTTGCCGCCAAGCCGCATGCAAGTGCCCGCACTTCCTCACTGACCTCACGCCACGTCCAGGTCTGCCAAATACCGAGGTATTTTTCGCGTATAGCCGGCTTTTCACCGTTACGCTGGGCCTGCTCAAGCAGGCAACGTGGAAACGTCTCGCCAGTTGAATAGGCAGCGTTAGCCATCATATTCAGTTACGGTTTTCATTAATGGAAGGCTCTAAACAGCATGCGGCGACTGGTTCAGTCACAGTCGAAGGCTTGATCTCCTCTGGTGAATCTAGTTTTCTTTTCGAAAGAGTCTACGGATACAGATTACGCGAGACTTAATTCAGTACCCATACAACTATATATAAACACTGACCCACAGATTTTGCAACGCAGCCAGCGTTAACCCATTGTAGGAACTTGTCCGAGGCCCCTTTGATCTTATTTGGAATACCGAGTCGAGCACCTAATATATTTCGAATCTCAAGTTTTCACACCTCAAAAGCGCCCAATCAGCTTCCATTGGCTGTGATCGGGCTCCCTAGAATGGGATGTCGTCATCAAAATCCGAGTCATTGGCGCTGGATGCAGCGGCACGCGGTGACGCACCACCGAAATCCTCCGCCGGAGCGTCCTGCAGACTACCGCCACCGCGCGCACCGAGCATTTGCATATCGCGTGCGACAATCTCAGTGGTATACCGGTCCTGACCGCTCTCCTTGTCTTGCCATTTTTGAGTTCGTATGCTTCCTTCGATGTAAACCTGTGAGCCTTTCTTGAGGTACTCCCCAGCAATTTCTGCCAAGCGGTTGAAAAAAACCACCCGATGCCATTCGGTCCTTTCTTGTCGTTCACCCGATTGCTTGTCCTTCCAACTCTCGGACGTCGCGACCGTCACATTCGCCACCGCGCTGCCGTTGGCAGTGTACCGCACCTCCGGGTCACGCCCCAGATTTCCCACGATAATTGCCTTATTGACGCCTCTGGCCATAGTACTCTCCGACTGTCGTGTTGCCTGTTACCTGACGGCTTTGTTCATCACCTATCTGACTGCCGGTCGGGTGATTAAACGACCGAGATCCAAACCGAGTATAACGCCGTTTCGCGGAGAAAATAGTGTGATATTGCACAGAAACTCACGCGTTGAAATGGCCCTGACATTACCGTCCCGCGTCTTCTACCCTGATCGGCCCCGGAGGCAACAGGTCGGGCATTCTGGACGTCAGGCGTATAAGCCCGTATTTTCTAGCCGGTGCGACCCTGACCCCCGCCAGGGTAGGACTGCCGATGACGATGATTGACGATCGACCCATACCGAGCTTCCCATGAGCGATAAAACGGAGCACAAACTGGACGGCGTTGCCGCAATCGATTCGATGAGTGAACCATTAGCAGGATATCTCCCATGAGCGATACGGAACTGTGTTACCTACCGGCGACGGAAGCCCTTCGGCGTTTTCAGTCAAAAACGCTGTCACCGGTCGAACTGCTCGAGGCCGTCATTGGCAGGGTGGAAGAGATCGAACCAACCGTCAATGCCTTCACCTACCGGTACTTCGACGAGGCCATGGAACGGGCGAGGAAAGCCGAGGCCAAGTATGCGACCGGTAAACGTACCGGGGCACTGGAAGGTCTGCCGATCGGTATCAAGGACGAGAGTTTTATCAAGGGCAAACCGACTTCCAACGGTTCCTTGATCAACAAGGACTTCATTGCCGATACCACCTCGGTGAACAACCAGCGAATCATCCGGGCCGGCGGCCTGATTCACGCCCGAACAGCAACACCGGAGTTCTCCTGTGCCGGCTATACCCATTCCAGGCTCTGGGGCGTTACCCGCAATCCATGGAACAGTGAATTTACGCCGGGCGGTTCGTCCGGAGGATCAGCTGCCTCCCTCGCTGCCGGCACCAGTTCGATTGCGACAGGATCAGACATTGGCGGTTCGATCAGAATTCCGGCAGCGACCTGCGGGTTAGTGGGCTACAAACCTCCTTACGGGCGCAACAGTGATGACTCTCCTTTCAATCTTGATTTCTACTGCCAAACTGGACCACTCGCGCGCAGCGTGTCGGATGCGATCCTGCTCCAGAACGTGATGTGTGGGCCGCATCCCAAGGACATCTCGACGCTGCGCCCGAAACTCAAGCTTCCACACCAATACGGGTCAATCAGAAACTGGAAAATCGCCTTCTCAATGGATCTCGGTTTCTTTGAAGTCGACCCTGAAGTCCAGAAAAACACACTCGCAGCCCTCGATGTCTTCCGCAGTCAGGGCGCAACCATCGATGAAGTGGAACTTGGCTGGACCCACGAGGCGCTCGATGCGGGTCTTGCCTACCTCGAACATCTTTTCGGCGCATCACTATCGGTGCATCTTGAGACCCACAGTAATCAGATGACCTCCTATGTCCGTGCTTTTGCCGAGCAAAGCCGTCGTTCCAAAGCGAGTGATTTCCTACACAGTCTCGAAGTCGCAAACACAATGTACGCAACACTGGGACCGTTGCTCGAGAAATATAACGTGCTGGTCTGCCCGACCACTGCTTTGCCCGCGGTGGCGGCTGATTTTGACTACTCGAGAGATTCGATCACCATCAACGGCAAGATCGTGAATCCAATGCTTGGCTGGGTGATGACGACACCATTTAATACCATGAGCCGCTGCCCGGTACTGACACTGCCGAGCGGCAGAGCAGCCAATGGGGTACCGACGAGTCTACAGGTGATCGGCAGGACCTACTGTGACAAGGACGTGTTCCGGGCCGGCATGGCTTTCGAGCAGGCTGCGGGCCGATGGTTTGAAAATGACTCACAACGACCGACACTGTAGTGCTTGCCCGCCGGAGGCTTATCACTCAACAGCGATAATACCGTCAAGTCTTTTGAGTGTTTCGCGGTCGATAATCTGCGGGTCGACCTTCAGATACGCCACACCACGCTCCGGCATGACCGTGATCTCTTGGACACCAACCACCTGACGCAGGCGGTCGCCAAGACCGGCAAGATCGCCCGGATCGGCACGTTCCAGTCGAACAGTGAGGCTCTCCGGAAGTGCAGGTGCCGGGCCGGTCAGTGCCAACACCAGCCACAGCACTACGGAAACAGCAGCGAAAATGAAAACGCCCTCAGCCCCCCACATGCTGTAAGTGAGCCCGCCCAAAACGCCACCAAAAAACACCCCGGTAAACTGGAACGTGTTGTAGATGCCAAGAGCGCTGCCCTTCCGGGTAGCCGGTGCCAGTCGGGACGTGAGCGACGGCAGCATGGCCTCGAGCAGATTGAAGCCCGTGAAAAACAACCACAGGCCGCCGATAAGAAGGACCACTTCATCTGATCCAACTGCAAGCACTAACAAAGCACCGAGCAGGATGCCGATCGCGACCCGGAAAACCCTCATGGTGTTTCTGCGCTTCATACTCAGCAGCAGCAACGGCACCATCGCAAGCACTGACAGAAGCAGGACCGGGATATAGATCTGCCAATGTCGCCCCGGACTCAAGCCTACGCTGTCCCGCAGTGCAAACGGTACCGCCACAAACAAAGCGGTCAGAACCATATGCAGTACAAAAATGCCCACATCCAGTCGTACCAGTTGCGGGTCCAGGAGAACCGCCTGCAGTTGCCCACGGACAGGTTGCTGATCGGAGCCGTTAGCCAGAACCCGTGCTGCGGGTATCAGCCACCAGACCACGGGCAGAGCAGCAACCGCTAAAAAGCCACTGACCCAGAATAGGCCTTGTAGCCCCACCGACTCAGCCAACAGCGGGCCCAATATCAGTGCTGCCAGAAACGAGGCACCGATGCTCATGCCAGCCAGAGCCATGGCCTTGGTCCGCTGCTCTTCGCGGGTCAGATCGGCCAGAAGTGCCAGTGCCACAGCGGAGATTGCGCCCGCACCCTGCAGTGCCCGACCAAAAATGACACTTTCGATGGTGGTCGCCTGCGCGGCGACCACACTGCCCAGGGCGAACAGCAACAACCCGGCTGTCAGCAATGGCTTGCGCCCGAAACGGTCCGACAGAATACCGAAAGGAACCTGAAGCAGGGCCTGGGTCACTCCGTAGGCACCAAGTGCGATGCCCACCAGCATCGCGTTCGCCCCCTCCAATCGATCAGCATAGAGAGCAAACACTGGTAGGATCAGGAACAGGCCCAGCATCCTCAGGCCCAATACAGAAGATAGCGCGGCGAGTGAACGTCTCTCAAGCGCGTTCAACGGAACGTTTTTCACTCGCTTCAGGCTTCCGGTTCTTCAGGTTTGACAGGACAGGCGTCGTTCAACCAGGGTACAGCCCGGGTAGCCGGCCTCAATCCAGATGGCACACGGGTTCCACAGCGGGTTTCAGGGACTAAAGATGCCAGGAAACCCGAAGCAGTTGAAAAAAGGTTTTGAAAGCCCGATCCAACGAGACGTAATATTAACAGTTTGACCTGACGCCGGCCTTAATGATGCGGGAAATACAAATCCGGGGCGCCCGGACACACAATCTGAAAAATGTTGATCTGGATCTGCCCAGGGACCGGCTGATTGTCATCACAGGTCTTTCCGGCTCAGGGAAATCCTCTCTCGCCTTCGATACGATCTACGCTGAAGGACAACGACGCTACGTCGAATCACTGTCGGCCTACGCCAGGCAATTTCTGTCGCTGATGGAGAAGCCAGACGTCGATCTCATTGAGGGTCTGTCGCCGGCCATCAGCATTGAACAGAAATCCTCTTCCCACAACCCACGCTCGACCGTTGGCACTGTCACCGAGATCTACGATTACCTTCGATTGCTCTATGCACGGGTCGGTGAACCGTGCTGCCCCGAACACGGCAGCGCACTCAACGCGAGCACAGTCAGTGAAATGGTGGATCGAGTCATGGCCCTGCCAGAGGGCACCCGCCTGCTGTTGCTGGCCCCAGTTGTTCAAGAGCGCAAGGGCGAATACCAGCAGCTGCTGGGCGGGCTCCAGAGCCAGGGATATGTACGAGTCAGGGTGGACGGTACCGTCTTCGAACTCGACGAGATCCCTACAATTGACAAAAAACGCAAGCACACCATAGAAGTAGTCGTCGACCGAGTGGTCATTGGGCCTGACTCGGCACAGCGTCTTGCCGAGTCATTCGAAACTGCTCTGGCACTGGCAGATGGTCTGGCGGTAATCGAAGTACTCCCAGGTGACGGACAAACATCGGGCGAAGAACTGGTCTTCTCAGCCCGCTTCGCCTGCCCGGATTGCGGATACAGCTTGAGCGAACTGGAGCCACGGCTGTTTTCCTTTAACAACCCCGCCGGGGCGTGCCCTGAATGTGACGGGCTCGGGGTCAGACAGTTTTTCGATCCTGAGCGAGTCGTGCACGACCGGTCGCTGACACTCTCCAGTGGTGCCGTTGCCGGCTGGGATCGTCGCAACGCTTTTTATTTCAATCTGATCAGTTGCCTCGCAGACCACTATGGTTTTGACACCGAGACCGCGTTCTCGAAACTGCCAAAGAAGATCCGCCAGATCGTCTTATATGGCAGCGGCAGTGAAAAGATTCTCTTCACCTATCTCCGCTCCCGGGGCCGACGGCCCCGCCGGAGGAGACACACCTTCGAAGGCGTCATTCCCAACATGGAACGCCGCTTTCGGGACTCGGAGTCGAACATTATCCGAGAAGAACTCGGCCGCTACATCAATACCCAGTACTGTGAGAACTGTAACGGCAGCCGCCTGCGCGAAAGTGCGCGGCATGTTTTTATCGACCAGCGTGCGATCCACGAAGTCACAGCCTTGCCGGTGGAGCAGTCGCTCGAGTTGTTTACTCAGCTTGATCTTCCCGGCCGTCAGGGAGACATAGCCGGCCGGATCGTACGAGAGATCTCCGAAAGGCTGCGTTTTCTGTACAACGTCGGCCTGGAATACCTGACACTTGACCGCACTGCCGAGACCCTGTCCGGCGGGGAAGCCCAGCGTATCCGACTCGCCTCACAGATCGGGTCCGGACTGGTAGGAGTGACCTATATCCTGGATGAACCCTCGATCGGTCTGCACCAGCGTGACAACAAACGTCTTCTTGAAACACTTTTTCGCCTCCGCGATCTCGGCAACACGATCATTGTTGTAGAACATGACGAGGAAGCCATCCTCAGTGCTGATCATGTCGTCGACCTGGGCCCCGGAGCGGGCGTTCACGGAGGTGAAATTGTTTTTCAAGGAAATCCTGGCGAGATCATCAACAGCCCGCTGTCACTTACCGGTCGCTACCTCTCGAGGGATCTGGAGATCGATGTGCCTGCGTCACGCAGGCCGACTGATCCGGCAAGAATACTCCGGATCCTGGGGGCCACCGGCAATAACCTGCAAGCCATTGACGTCGCTATACCAGTCGGCTTGTTGACCTGCGTCACCGGTGTCTCCGGCTCCGGAAAATCGACCTTGATCAACAACACCCTTTATCCCGCAATCGCCCGCAAACTGCACCAGGGCAGACGTCAGGCCGCTGCCCATCAAAGCATCGAAGGACTCGAGCATTTCGACAAGATCATCGACATAGACCAGAGCCCGATCGGACGGACTCCTCGTTCCAACCCAGCCACTTATACGGGTCTGTTCACGCCAATCAGGGATCTTTTCTCAGCGGTACCAGAATCCCGGGCAAGAGGTTACAAACCAGGGCGGTTCTCATTCAATGTACGCGGTGGTCGGTGCGAGGCCTGCCAGGGTGATGGGTTGATCAAGGTGGAGATGCATTTCCTGCCGGACATCTATGTGTCCTGTGACCTGTGTAAGGGTGCGCGGTACAACCGCGAGACCCTGGACATTCGGTACAAGGGCAAGACGATCAGTGAGGTACTCGCCATGACGGTCGCGGAGGCCGGTGACTTCTTCAGTGCTGTGCCAGTCATCAAGCGCAAACTGGACACGCTGGAGGATGTCGGTCTTGGTTATATCGGCCTCGGTCAAAGCGCCACCACATTGTCCGGCGGTGAGGCACAGCGAATCAAGCTTGCACGAGAGCTTTCCAAACGGGATACCGGACGGACCCTTTACTTGCTCGACGAACCGACTACCGGCCTGCACTTTCACGACATTCGTCAGTTACTCCAAGTCCTACACCGTCTGCGCGACAGCGGCAACACGGTCATCGTTATTGAACACAATCTGGACGTGATCAAGACCGCTGATTGGATCGTCGACCTGGGGCCGGAAGGTGGCCACCGAGGCGGCAAACTGGTCGCCTGCGGAACGCCCGAGAGCGTCGCTGCGGTGAAAGACTCCTACACCGGCCAGGTTCTGGGGTCGGCTTTGAAGCAGCACAGTACCCAGCCAACACGAAAGACCGCTTAAGAAGTGCCATTATTTCTGCCCGCAACACGGACTCCAATCCTTCATCCACTGACGGTGACTCCAGGGAAGGCTAACGTAATTCCCCGACCCGGAAATCAGACAACCGGACGAACCCCTTTGTGCCGGAACGCAGGCGGGATAGGACCTGAGTCCCGCTCTGCTCCAACGGGTGTTGAGTGGGAAAATGCAGCACTGTGATATGATGCAAATAATTGAAGAGATTGACCTTTCCTTCTTCAAGATGCAGCAGCGCCAGCTCTCATCGCGCCTCAACAACCGCCCGTTACGGGTTCGGCAAACCAGTGTCCCGAGCGTACTCGATGGCTAACAGTGATCTGCACAACGACGTCGATCCCGCTGAGACCCAGGAGTGGCGTGACGCTTTGTCTTCGGTCCTTGAACGCGAAGGTGAGACCCGGGCACATTACCTGCTCGAAGAGTTGATCGATCTGGTACGCCGCTCGGGGGTTTACATCCCTTACCGGCCAACCACCGCTTACCTCAATACCATCCGGGCGGTACACGAGAAGCGCAGTCCGGGTGATGCAGCGATCGAGTGGCGCATCCGCTCCCTGATTCGCTGGAACGCTTTGGCCATGGTCGTCAATGCCAACCGCGAAAGTAGCGAGCTCGGTGGCCATATCGCCAGCTTCGCCTCTTCAGCCACCCTCTACGACGTTGGCTTCAATCATTTCTGGCGGGCCCCCAGCGCAGACCATAGTGGGGACATGATCTTCTTTCAGGGCCACTCCGCCCCGGGAATCTATGCCAGAGCGTTTCTCGAGGGACGTATCAGCGAGCCCCAGATGAAGGCCTTTCGGCAGGAAGTACACAGAGACGGTCTGTCATCATACCCACATCCGTGGTTGATGCCGGATTTCTGGCAGTTCCCCACGGTCTCCATGGGGCTCGGGCCGATCCAGGCGATCTACCAGGCGCGCTTCATGCGCTATCTCCAGCACCGCGAAATGATTCCGACTGAAGAGCGCAAGGTCTGGGCCTTTATCGGTGACGGGGAGATGGATGAACCTGAGTCCCTGGGCGCCATTGGGCTGGCCGGCCGAGACCGGCTGGACAATCTGGTGTTTGTCGTCAACTGCAACCTGCAGCGCCTGGATGGCCCGGTCCGGGGCAACGGCAAGATCATCCAGGAACTGGAGGGTGAATTCCGTGGCGCCGGCTGGAACGTTATCAAACTGATTTGGGGTTCCTACTGGGACCCGCTACTGATGCGCGACACCAAGGGTCTGCTGAAGCAACGAATGGAAGAAGCGGTCGATGGTGAGTACCAGGCATTCAAATCAAAGGACGGCGCCTTTGTCCGGGAACGCTTCTTCGGCAAGTACCCCGAGCTCGCCGAAATGGTCGCAAACATGACCGACGAAGATATCTGGCGGCTGAACCGTGGAGGCCATGACCCACATAAGGTTTATGCAGCTTATGCTGCTGCGGTGGCACACACCGGCCAGCCCACGGTGATTCTGGCGAAGACCGTCAAGGGTTATGGAATGGGCGAATCGGGCGAGGGCCAGAACATCACTCACCAGCAGAAAAAAATGGCCGGCGATTCTCTGATTGCGTTTCGCGACCGTTTCAGGATCCCACTGTCGGATGAGCAGGTCGTCCAGGCGCCTTTCTATCACCCTGGAGAGAACAGCCCGGAGATCAAATACCTAAAAGAACGACGCGAGGCCCTGGGTGGATACCTCCCAGTGCGACGGGATCAGGCCGAACCGCTGGAGATTCCTCCTTTATCCAGTTTCCAGTCACAGCTGGACGGCACTGGGGATCGACAGGTCTCAACGACCATGGCGTTCGTTCGCATTCTCAGCACGCTGGTGCGTGACAAGCAGATCGGCTCCCGGGTGGTACCCATCGTACCGGATGAATGCCGCACCTTCGGAATGGAAGGCATGTTTCGACAACTCGGTATCTATTCCGCAAAAGGACAGCTGTACGAACCGGAGGATTCGGATCAGTTGATGTATTACCGCGAAGACAAAAAGGGGCAGGTCCTTCAGGAAGGGATCACTGAAGCAGGAGCGATGTCGTCCTGGATCGCGGCAGCGACTGCCTATGCCAATCATGGCAAAGCCATGATTCCATTCTATATCTTCTACTCAATGTTCGGCCTGCAGCGGATCGGTGATCTGGCCTGGGCCGCAGGTGATATTCAGGCCCGCGGTTTCCTGATTGGCGGTACGGCGGGGCGAACGACGCTCGCCGGGGAGGGCCTGCAGCATCAGGACGGGCACAGCCTGCTCCTCGCCTCGGCGATACCGAACTGCGTCTCCTATGACCCCGCTTACGGCTATGAACTCGCGATCATCATTCGCGATGGGCTGCGAAGAATGTTCAGCGACCGGGAAAACATCTATTACTACATCACGGTCATGAACGAAAACTACGCCCACCCGGCGATCCCGGAAGAGACGGAAACCGGTATCCTGAAGGGCATGTACCGGATTCGGACAGCCCATCGCGGCCGCAAGGCAACACCACGGGTTCAGCTGCTGGGCAGTGGTTCGATCCTGAGAGAATCACTGGCTGCAGCTGACCTGCTGGAAGAGGATTTCGGAGTCCAGGCTGACGTCTGGAGTGTCACCAGTATGAACGAACTGAGCCGTGAAGGACGCGATGTCGAACGCTGGAACATGCTGCATCCGGAAGAAGAGCAAAAACGCAGCTATGTAGAACAATGCCTGGCGGATGAGAAGGGACCGGTCGTCGCCGCGACGGATTACGTCAACAGTTACGCCGAGCAGATACGGGCCTTCATACCACAACGCTACACGGTGCTGGGTACTGATGGATTTGGCCGCAGCGGAACTCGTTCTCAGTTGCGGGAATTCTTCGAGGTCAACCGCTTCTACATCTCGCTTGCGGCACTTAAAGCGCTCGCCGAGGAAAGCGCGGTACCGTCTTCTACCGTATCAGATGCAATATCAAAATACGGAATCGACCCTGCCAGACCGAACCCGATCCAGGCATGAGTGACCTTCGAATTTCCGCGTATCAGCCGTGACCACCACCCGAGAAATCGCAGTTCCTGATATTGGCGACTTCGAGTCGGTGGACGTGATCGAAGTACTGATCGTACCGGGAGACACCATCAGGGCCGAAGACCCACTGGTGACTCTGGAAAGCGACAAGGCGACGATGGATGTCCCGGCACCTTTCGCTGGCACAATCAGTGAGATACGGGTCCAGGCAGGTGACAAGGTGGCACAGGGCAGTGTCCTGTGCATGGTTGAACCGGCGAACGCCCCGGCTACCAGGCAGACCGCGGAGCCCGTTAACAACACACCTGAAGCCGATGTCAGTGAGCAAGGGGCCACCCTTCAGGTAGCAGACCAAGTGCAACCTGCAACCCAACAGTCACCTCAACCGCCACTATCCCTGCCGCCGCCCGTCGAGCGAAGCGGTGGCGCCCTGCCCCATGCGAGCCCCGCGGTGCGGGGTCTGGCCCGCGAACTGGGTGTGGATTTAAGTGCCGTTCGCGGTACCGGACCCAAGGGCCGGATCCTCAAAGAGAACGTGCAACAGCACGTCAAGGCAATACTTAAACAGCCTGTGGAGACTGCTCCTGAAGCTGTTGCGAGCCCCGGGATTCCCCCACCAGCGCAGATCGACTACAGCCGCTGGGGTCCGACAGAGACAGCACCGTTGTCCAGGATTCAAAAACTCTCTGGCCCGCACCTGCAGCGTGCCTGGCTCAACATTCCGCATGTCACTCATCATGATGAAGCCGACATCACTGATCTGGATGCTTTCCGGCGGTCGCTGACTAGCCCCACCGAGAACTCCACCGTACGCGTTACCGTGCTGA
>Ga0207984_1000274_pt1 | contig 32494 bp, 29 predicted proteins | sample ETNtaG_30_FD_185760 | JGI IMG/M metagenome (GOLD analysis project Ga0207984, IMG submission 185760) | Marine microbial and viral communities from oxygen minimum zone, Eastern Pacific Ocean - ETNP201306PF43B (SPAdes) (version 2) | ecosystem: Environmental > Aquatic > Marine > Oceanic ...
CGTTTACCTGGCATTAAGCAATTCGGGTGATCGGGTTCAAGATGCCAATAGGTCATACGGTTATTCAGCAGAATACCCGTATGACCAGCTATTAGGCTGGATCCAAACCCTGACTGGATGCTTTGCAGAACACAAACGGCATTTCCCCATTGATCAGCGACGCAGAAACAGGTTGTATCTTCAAACTGTTCTGGTGTTCCAGATACGACCTCAGTCAGCATCTGGTCGAGATTAATACGCTCAGCCTGCTTAGCAGCATAGGCTTTAGACAACATACCCTGTAACGGGATATCAACCCAGTCAGGATCCGCGACGTACTTCTCTCGATCAGCAAATGAAAGCCTCTTGGCCTCAACCATCAAGTGGACACTCTCAGCGGTATTACAACCCATTGACTGAAGGTCGAAATGTTCAACAATATTTAGTTCCTGTAATAAAATATGACCGCTGGAATTAGGAGGCATTTCGTAAACATTATAGCCTCGATAGGTAGTGTAGATCGGATCAACCCAACTGGCTTGATAGCCTGACAGGTCCTTTCCTGTCAGCAGCCCATCGTAAGCTTGACTGAACTGGACCATGGCTTGAGCAATATCGCCCTCGTAGAACGTTTCGCGCCCTTTAGCCGCAATTTCTCGTAAAGTCATACCAAGATCCTTTTGGTAAAGAATATCTCCAGTCTTAAGTGGTTGTCCATTGTCAGTAAAAATTGCGCGTGTATATGGATCCTCGGCAAAACGTGCATTCTCACTACTTAGTGAATTAGCGAAATGATGACTGACAGGGAAACCATTCTCACACAATGAAATTGCGGGATCAAAGACTTGGTCGAGTTTGAGGGTGCCATAACGTTGATGTGCTTTTAACCAGCCGTCAACCAACCCAGGAACCGAGACACTGCGGATGCCTTTCATTGGAATTCCTCCCTGTTTCAAATAGAGGTCCCGATTGGCAGCGTAAGGTGCTGGGCCAGTAGCATTAACACCAGTTACTATTCCCGTCTCTGCCCAGTAGACCAGTATAAATCCATCTCCTCCAATACCAGAACTGTGTGGTTCAGCTACACCTAATGCGGCGGCTGTTGAGATTGCGGCATCGATAGCGTTCCCTCCGGCCATCATTGTTTGGATTCCAGCTTGTGAAGCAAGTGGATGCCCTGAAGTTACCATTCCGTTCCTACCCATTATGGACGGGCGGAAACCCGGAAATTTGTTTCCGTGTGGTGATTGCATTCCTCTTCCCTAATTTTTTTTGACAAATTACTCAACGTTATGAATCCTAACACATAAATTCTCCAGTATTTATGATAATATGGATAAGTTTATGAAACAATGTACAAAAAGATCTTAGGTCATGGATGTAATTCAGCAATTTGTCAATCGGGCACGCAAAGTAAATAAGCGCATTGTTTTTCCCGAAGGTAGTGATGAATGGATTCAGAAAGCCGCTAGGTCGCTTTCTGACGATGGTATTGTTCAACCAATACTTATCGGAGAAGCAAATAAACTCAAACAACAGGCTGACATCAGTGGCATATCGCTGGATGGGATTGGTATCGTTTGCCACGAAACGGCTCCTTGTCTCAACGATTACGCTATTGCTTACAACACTGCTAGGATCGGAGTGTCAAAGAAGGTTGCTTTGCGTTTGTTACGTCGCCCGCTTATATTTGCTGGTATGATGGTCGCACAGGGTGATGCGGACGGTTGCGTTGCAGGTGTGGCGAATGCTACAGCGCGCGTCATCGAAGCGGCAGGTCTCACGATCGGATTTGCTGAAGGAATCTTTGGAGTGTCTAGTTGCTTCATCATGGTGATTCCCGATTCTTTGGATGGTAAGAATACAGTTTTGGTGTTTTTAGATTGTGCTGTCTCTATACAGCCAACGGCGGAAGAACTAGCACAAATTGCCATTTCAACTGCAGCAACAACGCGAATTCTTCTCAGCACCGAACCCAAAGTCGCAATGTTGTCCTTCTCTACTAAAGGGAGCGCCTCACATATAAATGTGGATAAGATTACTACAGCCACACAAATCGTTCGTCGTCGTATGCCTAATCTGATAATTGACGGTGAACTTCAAGGGGATGCTGCCCTAGTGAAAACCGTAGCCGATCAAAAACTGACGGATAGCCCTGTGGCAGGCAACGCCAATGTACTAATCTTCCCTGATCTTGATGCAGGTAACATCGCCTATAAATTGGTACAATATTTGGCCAAGGCCCAAGCCTACGGACCAATACTTCAAGGCTTACGCAAACCCATGAATGATATGTCGTGCGGCGCATCGGTAGAAGATCTCGTTGGTGTGGCGGCCATAACCGCAGTGCAAAGTGGAGGATGTTGAACCAAACGGATTATAATGGGATCAAGCAAAAACCTAGTTGATGCTAAAATTAAGTTAGAAAAGGATCCGCTTTATGAAAAATATGAATCTGGTGGTTATTTGCGCGGACACATTCCGGGCAGATATCATCGGGAAAAACAAAAAATTGTCTTTTGTAAAAACTCCTTATCTTGATACTTTAGCCCAAGAAAGTGTGGTTTTTGACAAATGTTTCGGTGAAGGTGAACCAACTATTCCCGTTCGCCGTTGTTTGTTTACGGGTATTAGGTCATTTCCATGGCGGTTTGAAACGCCTAATGAAGGACTCCAACCCGCGGGTATGGGTTGGCATCCTATCCCGCACAAACATACGACACTTGCTGAACGGTTGCACGACATGGGGTACTGTACTGGTCTGGTTGCGGATACCTATCATATGTTCAAGCCCACAATGAATTTTACACGTGGGTTTCTATCATGGCGGTTTGTACGCGGACAAGAAAATGACGCGTACCGATCCGGTCCTATTTCAGAAATAGATCTAACTCCTTATGTCCCTGAAGGTGAGGCAGATATTGCTAAGCACCCTACCATTGCTCAATTTTTACTAAATGTAAAAGACAGACAAAATGAAGAAGATTATCTGACAGCCCAAGTATTCCAAACAGCTAGCAATTGGCTGGAAGACAATCGGCACAATACTCCCTTCTTCCTTTGGGTAGATAGTTTCAGTCCACACGAAATGTGGGATGTCCCTCGGTACTATGCGGATCATTATTTTTCTGATCCTATGGTCAAAGATTATATCTATCCGCAGGTGCTAAACGGTCGAAACCCATCGGAAGCAGTCATTGAAAGGACGAAAGCACTTTATTTTGGTTTTGTTACATACGTCGATCGATGGGTCGGTCATCTTCTAAAAACGATTGACCTCCTTGGATTGCAGGAAGACACGGTCGTTGTTTTTATTACCGATCATGGTACAGAAGTTTGGGATAAAGGTCGATTTAGTAAAAGTGCGGATCGTCTCTATCCTTACAATACTCAACTTAATTGGTTCATCCGAAACCCCGATGGACCGCATGGAAAACATTCATCGATATGGGTGCAGAATCACGATTTTGTGCCAACAATCTTGGGGGTGTTGGATATTGAACATGAACCGTTGGATGGAAGCAATGTATGGAGTAAGGCTATTAAAAAAACTGCCCAACACAACTGCGATTACGTCATCACCGGTTGGGGGCCTAATGTTTGCGTTCGTGATCAAGATCATAGCGTACACTTGTGTACAACAGGAAATGACAGAAAAATACGAGTGTATGATTTGAAATTAGATTCCGAGGAAACAACAAATATATCAGGTCAAAATTCGGAAATTATACAAAAAGCAATCTCTCGTGTCGAAAAATTGACGGGGCCTTTACCAACAACCTTTGGACAATACAGGCAAAAATCATCTGCTCGTTCAATGAGAACTTATGCTTTGCAACATATGAACTTAACTTAAGCGAGCCAAAACTCATTAGGATTACCTTTTTGGGCTATACATAAGCAGTTTTTCAACACCAAAGACTAGTAGATTGAATTGCTAGGTGGACGAGGAAAAGAATTGAGCTTTCTAATTAAACTGAGGAAAAAGGATGAAGCAACTCGGCTGTAGTACTGTTTTATATGGGGGCTTTGACTTGGATAAAGCCTTGGCAGGTATCGCGAAAGCTGAATACCAAGCCATTGAATTGTGTGCACGTCCAAGAATCGCACCACATTTGGAGATCAATCAGTCAGCATCCTATTATGCTGATATTAAAAGAAAGATTAACGATTACGGATTGGTAATCGAATCAATTTCTGGAACTGGTGGCGTTGCCGTAGATTGTCCAGAATTCGAGGGAGTGGTCCAGGCTGCCCAACTTATGGATGTTTCGATAATCACAATAAGTGCAGGAGGGAAGTCCAACAGTGAAGAAAGTTTCAAAAGATTCATCGATAGAATTAACTGTGGATCAGAGTATGTTGCTTCCAGCGGGATTCGATTATCAATCAAACCGAGAGTTGGAAAGGCCGTCTGCTCAGTTGATACCGCCAAGCGCTTCATGGATGCAGTCGATCAAGATCAAGTAGGGCTTAATTTTGATCCTACTCACATTTGGAGATCTCAATCAGATGCAGATCCAGTCAAAGCAATATCCGATCTTAAATCCGTCATTAATACAGTTCGTATTCGTGATAATCGCGAAAGCCGGCAGATGCAAGTTGGTCCAATAGAAACACAAATTCCGGGGAAAGGGGCACTGGATTTACAGGCGATTGCCGATACCGTCAAAATGATGCCTCAGATTTCGTACGCAGTTCTCGAAATCATTGGCATGCATGACAAGACAAAGATAAAATTTGATGAGATACAACGTATTGTTGAGGAATCCATCGCCTATTTAAAACCCATGTTTTTTGAATACGTTGCAACGCCAATGACAACGATTGTTTGATAGAGAAGATCAGGTCAGTGATCGTATTCAAGTTTGAATCTGTATTTTTAAACCCCGTATATACCTCCATCGCACGATGAAAGTGTGTTGAGCTAATATAATACTTGCAGCATTACGAAGTTTACGTAGATCCTTTTACCATGTTCGACCAGCTTCAGGATCATACATTTTATAAGTTAATCCATACCATACCATTATGCCTAAAATAACCAGTGCAATTACAACACAGATTATTATGACTTTACGGGTTACCTTCATAGTTGGCCACCTTACCTTAATTTCTTGAGATCCACTGTCCAAGTTCGTTGGTGTCAAAATTGAACCATAGCTTGGAGGAGTTTCGCTTCAAACATAGGTCGACTTGAAATCAACCTAAAAAAACAGTTTCTGAGTTGGGGGCTTTGCTTGTTTTCTCTCTAAGCACCCTAAAGTGATCATTTGGAGATTGTATCATAATTCACAGGTAATATAATAAAAAAACACTGAATGATTAATCAGGAAATATCCACTTGATGATGGACATATAAAATGTGCTTATGATAAAAACTCAGTATTGCATTTAAAATCAGACTTAATGTAAAATCAAATCATTATTTTAAAACAGCTATGGAGGTCTATATCAATGAAAATGCATATTGGTGGGCAGTGGGTCGATAGATCCGAAAAGATAGAAGTCCTAAACCCCTTCAGTGGTTCTATCATTGACACTATTCCAAGATCGAGCCAACAAGATGTCGAGACTTCATTGAAAACCGCTGAACTTGGTGCGGAAATTATGGCCAAGATGACTGGCTATGAAAGATATGAAATCATTCACAAAGTCTCTGAAATTATGGCTGAACGGGTGGGAGAACTAGCACAAATCATTACCTCGGAAGAAGGTAAGACCTTAGCAGAGTCAACGGTAGAAGCAAGTCGTGCCATCGAAATTATTGCGCTCTCGGGAGAAGAAGCCAAGCGCTTGTCTGGTGAAGTTGTTCCGCTTGAAGGAGGCCCTGGCGTTAAGGATAAATTTGGTTTTACCATGCGGATACCTTGCGGTATTGTCGTTGGAATAAGTCCATTTAATTTCCCTTTGCACCTTGTTTGTCACAAAGTTGGGCCAGCGCTAGCAGCTGGAAATGCTATCATACTCAAACCTGCCACAGACACGCCACTGTCAGCATTAAAACTCGTGGAGCTTTTCTTAGAAGCAGGTACTCCGCCTGAAGCCATTCAGTGCATAACTGGGTCAGGCAGTGAAATCGGTGACGCTCTCTGTGCTGATAAACGTGTGCGTAAAATTACTTTTACTGGCAGCCATGAAGTCGGCGAACATATCTGCCACACTGCGGGACTTAAACGTGTAACAATGGAACTGGGGTCGAATTCTCCACTAATTATTATGCCAGATGCCGATCTGGAAAAGGTGGCAAAAGCTGCAGCAGCATCCGGTTACTCCAACGCGGGACAGGTGTGTATCTCAACACAACGTATTCTTGCCCATGAGAAGATTCATGGTGATTTTCTAGATGCTTTCAAGGAACAAGTCGAAGACATCTCAACTGGAAATCCAATCGAAGCATCAACCAAGATGGGACCAATGATTCGAGAACATGATGCTATACGTGTTAATCAATGGGTAGAAGAAGCAATTAACAGAGGAGCAGAACTGATTACAGGCGGCGAAAGAGATGGACAAATTCATACACCGACATTGCTTGCCAATGTAAAATCAGAGATGAAAATCTCATCTGACGAAGTGTTCGGCCCTGTTGTAGGGGTTACACGTGTTGATAATATTGATGAAGCTATTGCCCTAGCCAATGATACCGATTATGGATTAAGCGCGGCAATTTTCACTCAGAATATTGACTGGGCAATGAAGTTTGCACGGGAAGTCGATTCCGGGAATCTGATGGTGAATTGGGGAACACAGTGGCGTGCGGATCTCATGCCGTACGGAGGTCTTAAAAGCAGCGGTATGGGCAAGGAAGGTCCAAAATATGCCGTGGAAGAAATGACTGAGCTCAAGATGGTCATCCTGCATCTTAATACTTGAAAGGTACTGATCTAATTACGGGAAACGATCTGTTGGATTTTCAAGAGTTTCGCTTCTGCTTATAGTGTGTTAAGTTGTACTATCTCGGTTTCAGAGAGTTCAAAGTCGAAGATTTCCATGTTTTCACGCAGGTGATCTTGAGAACTGGACCGCGGAATAACAGTTACACCTTGCTCTATAATCCATCTAAGGGCTATTTGTGCTGGTGTTTTGTCGTGATTTCGTGAAATTTCGCTCAGGGTAGGATGCTTGAGAATACCGCCGCCTGCTGGACACCAGCCAGATGCAAGAGGACAATAAGCTGTCATCACAACGTTTGATCTTAAACAGAAATCGACCAGGTTTTGTGATACGTTTTCACTACAGTTATGATCACTCAAATGAAAATGAACTTGATTAACTGCGATAGGAATCGATGAGATTTCCTGTGCTTGTTTAATTAAATTTATATTGTAATTACTAACGCCGACGTGTTTGGCTTTGCCTGCTTTGTGAATTTCTTGAAACGCCGCTAGCGTTTCCTCGAGGGGCACCGCATTTTCCGGCTTCTGGGCACTCCTCACATTCGCATCGCTCGGCCAATGTGTAAGTAACAGATCGACATAGTCCATTTGTAATTGGTCCAAGATCTCGTTGCATTGCCTCAGGGCTTTTTCGTAACTAAGATAATCTCGCCATACCTTGGAGGTAATAAATAAATCTTCACGCTGAATTCCAAATTGTTTTATGGCTTTTGCAATCGCAGGTTGGTTTCTGTAAGCCCATGCACTGTCAATATGTCGATAGCCAATTTCGAGTGCCCACTTGATTGCTTGTTCACATTTATCATCTTGTAATCCTGCAGTACCAAGACCAACCATCGGTATGTTGCTACCATCAACTAATTTTTGGTTTTTCATTATGTTAGCCCCCAGGTTCGAGGTTGAACTTAACATGAATCTCAGATTCAGACAAGCTGTTAATTTCTGAAAAAAGAACGTTGCCTCGGTAATGTTATATCATCCTAGCCTGGAGACGTTATCAAGTTTGAATTTTGACTATCGGTCACAGATAGTGTGTGAACTTCACGCTCATGCCTTTATAGACTACATAATTTTTGCCCCAATGATCTGTTGATAAATGTTCGGGTATATCAAAGAGGTTAAGCAGTCAAAGTCATTTTTTTCATGGAGGTAAACTATTGACTTTTCAATTCAGGGATTGGATGATCAATGAGTACTTGGCAGAAGGATACTTAATTCTTCGTGGCATTGTTCCACCATCCTTGTTGAACGATCTACGCATTGAAGCCGAAAAAGCTCGTGATTTGGCGCATAAGATTATAGGGTCGCAGACACAGCGGATTCAACCACTTTCCAGCTATGCCGACGACCTCAACTTGAAGCCATTTTATGATTACATCGAGTTGCCAGTTCTCCAAGACGCAATTGAAAAACTCCTTGGTAAAAACTATACACATGGACACATAGATATCATGGGGTTACTGGTTGAACCTTCAGAATATCCTTGGCACATTGGTTGGCATCGTGATGGAGTGGTTGAAGTGCCGACTGAGGCCTATGACGAAATTACCAAAGCCAAACTGTCAGAAGTATGGTATGACCTGAGACACTACAATCAGGTTAACTGTGCCATTTATGCTGAATCGTGTACTTGGTTCGTACCAAGGAGCCATTTGAGACAATGGGATCTAACGGGGGAACGGCAGACAACAGGCGACCCGATCTTAAGAGGGCCAATAGAAGGCATGTCAAATGTGGAAGCCGAACGCTATTATCTCGATCATTGCTTGCAGTTTCCTGGGGCAGTGCAGGTCCATCTTGGTGCAGGAGATTTCATGATCTATCGAAATCTCGGCTGGCATACAGGCAACTATGTTACTTATCAGCCTCGTGCTACCATCCATGACATTGTACGATACGAAGGTAAAACAAGTTGGGCTGGTTGGCGACAAGCCAAATTGGAAGCGATGAAAAGAATGGAAGCCGAAACGAGTTGAACCTCGTATCAAGAAAAATGGAATGGAGTTAGAAACTGTTAGGGCAGGGATGGTTGAGCTTGGTGTGGCAGCTAATTTGCATTTCCAAGGGCACGTGGCGCATCCACATGCCGAAGTGGTTGCTATTTGCGATACGGGCATTGAGAACGCAGACAATTTTTCTCAGCACAATAATGGCAATACCGTAAGGTTAGGTACAACAAAATAGTAACTTAAATCCCATAATTTTTCTAAACTCATGTTGCTATTCTTGGCTTATATTAAATGATTTTTTTGGTAAGTTGAATTTGATTCAATTTGTAATACTTTCAAAGTCCTGAGTACAAAGATTCATGGTTGCTCCAGCTATTGACGGCGTTTGGAAGGTTCTCTGAATAGGTGTCTCTAGTTAGAAGTGTTTCTGAATTGGCTCTGGAAACGCGAAAAGAATTCAAATTACAGTGAAAATAATAGCTTTGCCAATGTATCCTAATATCGACACTTCGATTATTTAGTGAAAGTAACATTAAATAATATGATAAAATAATTCGATGTTGGTGTAGGAGGTGTGAACTGGCCTACTGTTGGGAATTCTATAGTTTTGGAGATAATAAATTGAAGGTACAGGCAGGTTTAATCTTTGGAATAATGTTTCTTTTGCTAGGTTGTGCGGACCAACCCGAAAAGTTAATCATGCCAGATGATATAGACATCTCTGTAACAGATACTGGAATTGTTTCTATACCCAGCGATGTTGACCCAATACTGATATCAATTTTTTCAAGATACTCAAAAATAATTGCTTCGAATGGTAAACCAATTCATATTTTTGCCCAGTCAGAAGTCAGTGATCAGCAAATTATTAAAGCTCGAGATATTCTGGAATTCTATTTGACAGATGTTCCGAAATCAATCTACGGCCGAAACAAATCTGTTGTTGCTAACTCGATGGCAAATCGAAGTGCGTCCTTACTGTTTTTCAATAATGAATCTAGTAGGAAATACGCCTTTGAAGAGTTCTCTTTGGCAGATTTAAATCTTGCCAGTCAGAATCTACATGCCACCGAGTTTTTTGTTGAAGGATCAATGGGTTATGTTAATAAACCTCCTGAGCAACAAGATGCAAGTTTCAAAAATATTCTACACTTAGTCCAAAAATATGGCATTATCCCTTCTTTCTCTAATTATCAATCGGAGATTCAAACTTCGGCTAATAATGCACGATTAGCTGGTATTTGGGTTGCAACAGATAATGATGTTGAAGCTAAGGGATATTTCGCCACCGTGGTCGGCATTTATTATGGGCTATGGGCGGATAATCGAGAAGGAGCTTTCGAATCTTGGTGGGGTAAATACCGGCATAGTACTCGCTCCTCGCTGCAATTGGGGGATCCAGCCGGTTATGATTTGATAACAAAATTTTTCCCGGAATATTTAACTTACACCGCCAAAATCCATTCCAGATTTAGTGGTACATTTTACTTGTCCTTGAGTCCCCAGCTTCCGTATACTTATAAGTCACAATATCTGGTTAATGTAGCTTTGACAGGAACGCAAGACACACATTTGGTAGGAAATAGTTTGGCGAACACATTGCAGGGAAATAGTGGAAATAACAGGTTGGATGGTGGTAAAGGAGTGGATACGGTTATTTTTAAAGGGAACCATTCCGATTACACGATTTTCGATCTACGGGAAATTGAAGGCAAGTACGTTATTATGGATAAGATATCTGGACGTGATGGTACAGATACACTAGTAAATATGGAATTCATAAAGTTTAATGATCAAACTACCGAGTTGCTAGCAGATTGAATCTATCTGAATTTCTGAGCCAGAATGGCGTTGTCGCTTTTCCCATCGTGCGAAATTTGTATTGAAAGGCTGGAAGCCAAAACCCTGTTTACTCCAAAGATTACCATGATGCCGAACTGGAAGTAATCGCTTGATCCACTATACAGTTTTCAGTAGAATATGGAAGGGGAGTCTTTCATATTCAAATATGTATTAGGATGGTTGTGATGTCAGAAAAAGAGTCCGACGATCAAAATTATAAAGGCTTATTGCAGCAATATTGCCAACTAAGAGGTGTTGATCCTCCAACTTATGGAGCTACACAGTGTGGTTCTTCTCATCAACCAAGTTGGTTAGTAACAGTAGAATACGGAGATAAGAACCATAAAACGTCAGAACCTATTATCGGCTCAAAAAAAATGGCCGAACAAATAGCTGCGAAACAAATCGTGAAAGAGATTGACATTACTCAAAAGGCATTTCTGGCTGGGGAACCAATCACAGATGTTAAATCTGAGGAGCTTTTAGAAATATCGGAGGCAAAAGAGGTACTGACCGTTTCTTCTGAGCTTGTAGCAACAGCAATGGGTATGGCGAACCATAGACTTTCAGAAACAAGACGGGGCGATCGTTATCGCGAATCATCTGATTCAAAACGGGCGAACCAAGCATTTTCGCAAAACCTTGCTAGCTTGACAATGACCATTGTGAGGGAATTGGTAAACGCAGCGGAAGAAGCAAATATTGAATTTGGATACGAAAAAAGGGGTGAAGGGGAAATCTAATCCATAAATCGAAACCGGATAATATGAAAAATTGCGGCAACACCATCTCTCCAACTAATCTTTTTGCCTTCATCAAATGGTCTGCCCCTATAGTTGATTGGAATTTCAACAAGGCGACATTTTCTTTTTGCTATTTTCGCTGTAATTTCCGGCTCAATTCCAAATCGATCTGAAGTAAGATGGATCTCCTTCAAGATTGAAGTCCTAATCACTTTGTAGCATGTTTCCATATCACTAATCCACAAGCCGGTAAGCAAATTGGAGAGAAGTGTCAGAAATCTGTTAGCAATGTAACTTATACGTAACCCTTTTTGCATGCCATCAGTGAATCGGGATCCGTAAACAACGTCGGCTTGATTCTCGATGATCGGCTGGATAAGCTTTGGATAGTCCTGCGGGTCATACTCTAGGTCGGCATCCTGAATGATTGTCAAATCCCCTGTAGCATTTTGGAAACCTGTTCGCAAAGCGGCGCCTTTACCACGATTTACTGAATGGTAGAATACTCGCACTAATGGATCATCCAAATCCTCAATTTGTTTGAGAATGTCACGTGTTCCGTCAGTCGAAAAATCGTCGACTAGAATGATTTCCTTCTCCAATCTGAGCTCGACGGCTCGCACTTGATCTAGGATTTCGTTTAGTGTTTTGAGTTCATTATAAACAGGAATAATAATTGATAGCTTTTCCACTACTAAGTTTCCATGGTATCAGTCTGATTTATTCAAACTCAGCCTAACATATCGCGCATACAAATTCAAATCAATTTGAAATAAGTGCATAGTGTATAGATTCAGTATTCAGACAAAGATTACTTTACCTTTTATGCTCCTTTTTGCGGTCATTATTTTTGCAATCCCGATCATCACAATATCGTTGTTCAATCGGAAGTATGATGAGCAATTTAGTGTGGAAACGAAGGAATGGCTAGAAGCGATTGTTCAAACTAATTATATATACGAACCAGAAAAAGTAAAAAGGGCATACCGCGCTGAAGTTGTTGTTTTCGGTCAAGATGGCTCCATAAAAAGCTCAACGATTACAAACCAAACAAATTCTCTTTCCCAATTAGCTGCCGAGTTAAAAGTCCACCAGATTCAAAAGCAACTTAAAGGCGAATCCGGTGATGAATTTATGTTAAAAAATGTCACTGTGTTTAGCAAACCCTACAAAGCTATATATTACCTGCAATCTGATGGTCGACTCTATTGTTTGATACGTCCTATTGATAAAATAGCTGAAGCCAAGCGACAGGCGATTTTATTGATGATTGGTGTAGCTAGCAGTGGGGTGTTTCTAGTCATCTGTATCAGCTACTTAATCGGCAATAACTTGAGTAAGCCAATTAGCAACTTGGTTGCTTTTACCCATCGAGTTGCAAACGGAAATTTGGATATTCAATGTGAACTTACTACACAAGACGAAATTGGTAACCTTACAACTTCTTTTAACCAAATGACTACCGATCTTCGAAATTCGCGAGATGAATTAATCCAAGTTGAACGACTTGCCATGGCTGGAAAAATGGCCGCATCGTTCGCTCACGAAATTCGAAACCCTTTATCATCCATGCGTATGTTAGCACAAATGCTACTGAGGCCTAGTCTAACGGAAGAAACCCGTCACCAATCTCAACAATATATTCTTGAAGAAATAGAACGAATTGATCTTATTGTTAAAGGACTAATGGACTTCGCGAAACCGGAAAAACTTATATTTAGTAAATGTGATCTCCAATGTGTCCTTCAAGAAATCACAAACCTAATGGAAGCCAATTTACAGCATCATAATATTTCATTGACCAAGGATTACGATTCATCTATCGAACCGGTTTTGTTGGACTATGATAAGATTAAACAGGTGATTATAAACCTGTTACTCAACGCCATTGAGTCTCAACCAAGTAACGGAGAAATTGAGATTTCCACGAAAAAACATGAAGGGCAAGTTTACATATGTGTGTCCGACAATGGCATAGGGATCTCTCCCTCGAATTTAGAGAGTGTGTTTGAGCCGTTCTTTACCACTAAACTTGAAGGAACAGGTCTTGGTTTAGCAAACTCTAAACGGATTATTGATCAACATGGCGGAAAGATGCGAATTGAAAGTATACTAGGAAAAGGAACCCAAGTAACAATCGAGATTCCAATTGAGTTCAAAACACCACAAGAAGAAAATGGAAAAAGCAGTTGATCGAAGTTAAAAATCTGACCAAAAATTACGGATCGTTTGCTGCACTCAAAGGGATTAGCTTCCACATTGAAAAAGGCGAGGTCATTGGGTTTCTCGGTCCAAACGGAGCCGGTAAAACCACTACCATGCGAATTCTAACCTGCTTTATGCCGCCAACTGGTGGACGAGCTATTGTCGCAGGATATGATGTTTTTTCCGATTCTTTGGCAGTCCGAAAAAGGGTCGGTTATCTCCCTGAAAACGTCCCCCTATATCATGAGATGACAACATATGGTTACCTGAAATACGTAGCAAAGATAAAAGGAACTCCACAAAAAGAGCTGACAAACCGTATCGATTATGTAATGAACGCGTGTGGGTTATTAGATCGACAACATCAAATTATCGGACAACTCTCGAAAGGATATCGTCAAAGAGTTGGGTTGGCTCAATCACTGATCCACAATCCAGACGTTATCATTCTTGATGAACCAACATCAGGACTCGATCCGAGACAAGTTATTGAAATCCGCGAACTGGTTAAGGAACTGGGTAAGGATCGGACAATCATCCTTAGTACACATATTTTGGCTGAGGTGAGCCTGACATGCGAAAGAGTTATCATTATCAATGAAGGTGAAATTGCTGGTGATATCTTATTATCAAATGGGGGCGTAAGTTCAATTAAGCGCGCTAGTGGAACACAAGCGAGTTTAAATAATTCCAACACACTGGATTTGGAAATACACGGCAACCCACAGGAAATAGAATCAACGTTAGCAGAGATCCCAGGAGTAGATGTGATTGACATTCGAGATTCAATTTATCGGGTAAGTTATCCCATCGACGTCGACTTGAGGTCTAATATTTCATCCACCATTATTTCCAAGGGCTGGAAACTTTTAGAGATGCGGAGCATAGAGATGACTATTGAAGAAGTGTTCTTACGCTTAACCTCAAGACATAATCAACCGCTTACTTGAACCAGTTTAAGCATAATTGCCTGCATACTAGGCATTCGGTTTGCTGCTTGGTCAAAGACAATTGATCTTGGATCTCTAATCGTTTCTGTTGAGATCTCGTAACCATGGTGTGCTGGCAAGCAGTGCATGACCAAGATATCTTGATCTTTCAAAAGGTTTTTGTTAATTTGGTAAGGTAGAAACCGAGCGATACGCTGTTTTTTCTCCTCTTCATATGAGGGATCAAGGAAATACTCCATGTCAATCCACGTATCTGTGTATATAATGTCACTATTTTGCACTGCATCCTGTAATTGATCAGACATTATGCAAGTACCTGCTTGTATTGCTTTTGACAGCAGATTTGGATCTTCTGCTGCCTGATTTGATTCTGGAGTGACAATAGTAACTTGCATGCCTGTTTTCATCCCAGCTGAAATCAGTGAATTGCAAACGTTATTATGAACGCCAACATACGTTAATCTAATTCCCGATAGACGACCGAATCGCTCCTTTATCGTCATCAAATCTCCAATTGCTTGTGTTGGGTGGTAACGGTCACAACAGCCATTAATTACTGGTACGGTAGCTCCTTTTACTGCTTCGGTCAACTCATCGTGCAACAGAAATCTAACCAGAATTAAGTCTGTATAAGATGATAGGACCTGCATCTCATCCTGCAAATCAGCCAGTGCGAAGTTGGTCGACCTCCAATCAAGATAAGACGAGTTACCACCAAGACGCATCATACCGATTTCCCCAGCGCAACGCGTACGCGTTGAGGTTTTTTGAAACAGGAGAGTCAAGGTATGGTAATCCATGGCACCCACATAATTTTTCGGTGTGTTTTTAATTGATATTGCATTGTCAACGGTGTCTATAATATCAGACGCTGACCAGTCTTCCAGTTTGATCAAATTCATAAAAACTTGCCTTTAACACCATGCAAAATTAACTTTAGGGAGCCAAGGAAGCGCAAATTGTACTTTGACAAAGACTTACTGTCAAGAAAAAACTAAGGAAAATCACCCTTAGACACAATACGCATCTAGAAAATCAGCACGGCTAAATGTTTGGCTTCCTTCCTAAAGCGAATCATTTTAGCCAGACAATCTCGATTCACACTTGTGTTAACTAGGTGATCTTCGTTACAAGGCATTTATATAATCCCGACTAAACACTAAGTTTTTATCCATAAAGATTCTGATCATGTGCCAATCTAGCATCAAAAGTGCTTGACGTGGCAAAATTTTTCATTGATTATAGATTGCCTTCGCGCTTACATATTAATATTTTACAGATTTCTGCATAGTTTCCCAAAATGCCATCACAGAAAAGCATTCTGAAAGCCCTGATATTATCAATTAGCATCCATTTGATCATTATTTTACTGCTGGCCAAATTGATACAAACACAAAAATTGTTTATGAGTAATGAACAACCCAAACTCTTGGTTAGTTTTCAGTCCCATCCCAAAGAATTACGAATTACACCTAGGAAACGTGTGAAAGTCCGCTCCCCTATTTTAACTAATCCACGAAGAAACATAGTGAAAGAAACTCGATTGTCAACCGAAGGGGAGGCCTCTATTGAACAATCCAAAATCTTACCTATTCTAGCAAAACCAACTAAAATCAGCCCATTCCTTGCTGACTTGAATGCTAATAACGTTTCGGTAACCGACGGTTTGGACTCCATCATGAAATTCAATGACGTTTCTCCACCAGCATCAGATTATAGTAGAGCAACTGGTGATTTTCGCAAAGGTTTCAGGCCCATTTTTCGAAATAAAAACACATTCGTTACAAAAAATCTACTACCTGAAACCAAAAGGATTGATCTGTTTCCCATGGACACTTCGCTTGTTAAAATTGCGCGCAACATTGTTTCGCACTCGAAGAATGTCGTCGATATTGTGTTTTTAATCGATGGCAGCCGAAGTATGCGGAACGATATCGAATCGGTGAAGAGGCATCTCCACAGTATGACGGATGTTCTTAAACTAGAAAACATGGATTTTACAATTGGTGTGGTTATCTTCCGTCATCATCGTGGATATGGTCTATTAGGTTGGGATTTCGAGGTGACTAAACAAACAAAAGCGATAGGTCGGATAACAAAGGTTCTTGAAAAAGTCAAGTGTATAGGTGGTGAGAAAGCAATAGACTCAATATACCGAGCAACAGAGGAAGTAAAATTCAGGGAGGGGGCGGAGAGACGTTTCATCTTAGTTACTGATGAGTATTTAGCTGGGAATTATAAACCGGGAAGGTTATTGGAAAGGCTTAAGTCAAAAAAAATTAGCCTCAGCATCATCGGTAGAAAGGAACAGGCACAAAAAAAACTAGCACACCAAACTTCCGGTATCTGGTTGTCAATTGATAGCCTGAAATTTTAGGATGGTTAAACCAACTTGAACCTTTTTAAAGATTAAGTGAGAAATTCTAAACATCTCCCCTTACGAATTTTACGTCAGGACCACGTGGTTCAACTTTGATTAACGGATCCTCAATCTGAGCTTCCACAGATACAACCGACTGTACCTCCGCATTCTCCATTCGTGGAGCGAGCTTTCCTTTCTTAAACACAAAATTCAGAAATTCTTCCGCTGGAATATCCTTACCGGTGACGTCGCACGAAATTGTCTCACCAGCTATCACTTTTTCTAATAATTCTTTTGCTTTCAATTTTTATCTTCCAGAAAATAGCGTTCGTTTTGTTTAGTAATCTGGTATTCCTCGTACGCTTGCTGAGCTGTATTCGTTTTAGAAACCTCCGCAACAGGACAATCCCACCATGATTCGTAGCCTGGGACTCGCGGCTCAAAATCAACATCAATTTTAATAACCGTTGTCTGGTCAGCCGATTTTGCTTTGTCAAGTGCAACTCTTAGGTCTACAATTGAGTCAACTTCGATAACGTAAGCGCCCAGGCTGGCAGCATTGGCAGCTAAATTAACCGGTAATCTCTCTCCATCAATTTGACCAGTTTCATCTTTCCGAAAAAGAAAGCGTGTACCATACCCCTGAGCTCCCGTTGCGTTGGAAAGGCCATTAATTGATGCATGCCCATCATTATTAACCAAAATTATGATCAATTTATAGCCTTCTTGAATAGAAGTCACAATTTCCTGGGCCATCATCAAATACGACCCGTCGCCAACCAAAACAAACACTTCACGACTGGGATCTGCCATTTTAACACCTAATCCACCCGCAATTTCGTACCCCATACAGGAATAACCATATTCTAGATGGAACCCTTTTGCGTTACGTGTTCGCCAGAGTTTATGGAGATCCCCAGGCATGCTGCCCGCCGCACAGACTATAACATCCTGTGGTTCAGAAAAAGTATTAATGGCACCGATTACCTCGCCTTGGCTTGGCATCGGTTGATTATTATACTGATGGATTCTATCAACTTCTAACTCCCAGCCTTGCCGATGTCGAATTATTTCTTGTGCGTAGGTTTGGTTCACAGAGTAATCCTGTAGGGCTTCCGCTAGTTCTTCTATAGTGACCTTGGCATCCGCGACAATGGGTAACGCTGCATGTTTAGCGGCATCAAACTCCGCCACATTGATGTTTACAAACCTTACTTCTGGGTTTTGGAAGGCGGTTTTTGATGCGGTAGTAAAGTCGCTTAAGCGGGATCCTATAACAATAACAAGATCCGCTTCTCGGGCAACTATATTAGCACCCGGAGTACCTGTTACTCCGATTGCTCCCAAGCACTGTGGGTGGTCATAAGCAAGAGAACCTTTTCCAGCAAAGGTCTCAACAACTGGAATTCCCGTTTGTTTTGCAAAACTCGCTAGTTGTTCCGTTGCTTCAGCATAGATAATGCCACCGCCAGCAATAATCAACGGCTTTTTGCTGGAACGGATTGAAACTACTGCCCGATGGAGCAAATCCCGGTCTGCTAAAGGACGCGCGATTCTGTAGATTCGCTTCTCAAAAAATTCGATAGGATAATCAAACGCTTCTGCTTGCACATCCTGTGGAATAGCCAGAGTTACCGCTCCTGTTTCCGATTGTGAAGTTAATACACGCATGGCTTCTGGTAAGGCTGTAATAATTTGTTCCGGTCTGTTAATTCGATCCCAATATTTTGAGATTGGTCTGAAGCAGTCATTGACAGAAACATCCTGAGATCCAGGCGATTCAAGTTGCTGTAAAACTGGCGCAACAAGTCTTGTCGAAAAAATATCTCCGGGTAACAATAGAACAGGAATTCTGTTAATTGTCGCCCCTGCTGCTGCTGTCACCATATTAGTAGCGCCGGGACCAATTGAAGTTGTACACGCTAATGTTCGAAGACGATTATTCATTTTAGCAAAAGCAGCAGCTGTATGGACCATTGCCTGTTCATTTCGAGTTTGGAAAAACTGAAATGAATCAGAGTATTGGTGTAAAGCCTGTCCGATTCCAGCAACGTTTCCATGACCAAAAATACCAAACATTCCAGCAAAAAATTGGTGTTCTATTCCATCACGCTCAACGTATTGTTTTTTTAGGAATTCGATAGTTGCCTGTCCCATCGTCAACTTGCAAGTTTTCATCAAGATATCTCCTACAATGCATGTTTGAATTTTTGGTTTATTTCTGCAAACTTGCAAGTAACTAAAAAAGCGTCATTTCCACAAGCGAACATTTGAACACCGTCATCAAGCCAATGTCCTCCCGTTTCAAAATCGTTTACATAACTACCCATTGCAGTTCCATTCTTTTTTGCTTTGTTAATTACTGTTTTGCTTGCGTCGAGTACCAATTGATCATTAAGCTCGCCCGAAACACCAAGTGATGTTGAAAGATCATAAAGACCAAGAAATATAACATCAAGACCACTAATACTTAGAATTTTATCGATATTCTCGACCCCTTTTTTAGTTTCGATTTGACCGATGATGACCAAATCTTCATTGGCTTTTGCTAAATATTTCATCTCATCGAGTTGTCGGAAGTCACCATAATCGGTATGGCCAATACCAAAAGCAACTCCTCGATCGCCCTCAGGACTATACTTGGAAAAACGGACGATTTGTTCCACATCATCTGAGGATTCGACTCTGGGAATCATTAGGCCAGAAGCCCCTGCATCAAGAACGCGAGAAATGAAATGTCGTTCAATGGATGGCACTCGTACGATGGAAGGCAAGTTCGAACCACGAGCAGCCCGAATAATTTGACCAACCGTTTGCATGGTAAATGTTGTGTGTTCCATGTCAATAATGATGAAGTCTGCTCCAGCGCTTGCCAAAATCGTTGCAATTTGAGGTACCGCAAACTCCATTACAAATGTGCCAACAACAACGTCACCATGAGAAAGTGAAGACTTAAGATTATTGTTACTGGATTTGGAATTTGGATTCAACTGGTTAACCTCACGTAAGTCTATTATGAAACCTCTCTTTCGAGTTTTTCTTCGCCAAACTCTTTAGTGATTTCTTCCATCAGATGCTTGGCTGCTGTAACAGCATTCGATGGCCGGTTTAGGCTACTCGAAATCCTAACTACTTTCTCACAATGAGCATAAGCTCTTTTAAAATGCTTTACGGAAAATTCATCTTCTGCGGCATTGAAATAACAAGTTGCAGCACCTTCCCAACTTTCTTGAGATGACTGTAACCTTTCGGCAAATCCATAGTTTTCCGCTGAGTATTGAAAAAGTCTGGCCGCATCACCCCAAATTTGTTTCTTCCTACAATCAGTAGCAGCTTGAGCATAATGCCATCCAGCGTCCTCAGCGTTTCTTCGGGCCTCTTTATCTCTATTTGCTGCTTGGTAAGCGAGCCATGATCTTTTATAGAAGTCAGCAGCAATTTGAGGTTTTGCATTTTTTGAGAACTCTTGAGCTTGTCCTCGATAGAAATGACCTAATTCTCGATATTCCTTCCGGGCTTTCCATTCCTTCCCATTTTTAGAGTAGCGGAGTGCATTCTGCAACATTTCAAATGCATTAACTTCATGCATACTTTCAAGTCTTTGATGTAAATCATAAAGAACTATTTCGGGCCTGTCTAGAGCTTCAATTTGACCAATTGGCACCGGATGTCCGTTTTCTTCTGTTTCCCCACTTGGCTTAGGGATATCTATAGGTTCCGAACGACTCACTTGGCCATCCCTTGGCGTACCTTGATTTGGGTATTTGGCATTTAGCCACTGCCTTAGTTTGTGGATGTCTTCTAGGGGGAATTCAGCAATTTCTTCAGTTAATTTATCAAATTGTGATGAAATATAACTTGATGAAAAAGCATCCAATAGATCGCTAAAAATTCGGTCTGAAACTCTTACTTCATCAGCATTGGAAAGATAAAGACGGTGAATTTGCTGGATTTCCCTAATTGTCTCCTTTGGCTGCGATGATTCAATATTCTCGATAGCAAGTTGGTGATGAGATTCCACGCTCGATTTCAATTCCTGCTGCTCTTTTTCTCTTTCCTGCTGACGTTTTTCATTGATTATCTGCAATTCGATTTGTTCCGCGACTTCGGGTAACATCCTGAGATTATCACGATGCTGATTCAGTGTTTTATGTTCACCCAATTCGTGTGCTACAGTTACCATCTTGGATGCTAGATCTTTGTACATTGATTCTCGAATTGAATCTAGATCCCGATATATTTCTTCGGCTGTCTGGTAACGATTATCCGGATGGGGTTGTAAAGCTTTATGCAAAAACTGACAGAAATCCTGTCTAAGTCCTTGAGGGAAATCGAATTTCCCCTCTTCTTTTTTTACTTTGACTTTATCTATGTCAGTAGCTAAGAAGGGATATTTACCAGTAAGCATTTCATAAATAATCACACCAGTTGAATAAAGGTCTACCCGTGTATCATAATTACCTTCATATTGTTCAGGTGCCATATATTTTCGAGTACCAGTGACGGTACCTGCGTATTGGCTTGCCTCCTCTAAAATGCGAGCCACTCCGAAATCAGTGATTTTGGCTGTTTGATCGCTAGTAATCATGATGTTCTGAGGTTTGATATCTCGATGAATAATGCTATGCTTGTGTGCAAACATTAAACCGCGGCAAATATCTAGAGCAACTGTTACTGCTCTAAATTGGGGAAGTGGATCATTACTTAGAATATGACTTAAGTTATCTCCATCAACATACTCCATCACAATGTAGGCGAAACATTCATCATCTCCGGGTTCAACTGTATGAATAGCAACGATATTGGGATGCCCCCAAGTCATGCCCATCGTCTGCATTTCGGTGAGGAGATAACGTTGACGATTTTGAGGATATGAGGCCTTTGGAATCATCTTAATGGCGACACTTCGACCAACAAATTCTTCCGTCGCTTGAAAAACAGGAGCAAACCCACCTTTATTAATGAGCCGCTCAAGTTTGTATTTTCCCTGAAGTTTCTCGTTAAAATCCATATTTTTGTAGGGTTTTGCAATTGCTATTTTAACACGGGAACCCCCGTCAACTCTGAAATCCTAGCACAAAACAACAAATTGTGTCAACTTCTGAGCCCCTTTTTTTTTTTTTGTTACACTTAGGATAACACTTTAGAATCCGAACTGTGCTGAGCGAACCGAAAAGTTATTCTAACAATAATCCAAGTTACGATCCACCTATAATAGTTAAAAATATAATCAATGATAAAGAGCAATTTGAGTCCAAAACCTCGTGTGGTAGCGACATAATGTGTTATCCTAACTTACTTTCTTTTGGACACCAAATAAACATAGAAACGTTTCTCTTGGCTCGTAATGTAGCCCCCCACAAACTTTGTATTTATAGATCTGAATGTTGGGACAATCGAGAATAGGAAAATTGTCAATATTCTGTTCACACGCTGAATTGTCTTTTTTTTGAAGATTTCGCCTATATGATTAAAGAATGCTAACATCGGATATAAGTCAGATTATGTTTTTTTGCCATGGATTAATCTACATTAACTCAAAGAACTCACTAAAAAAAATACAAGTAATTACTTATAATACAGGTTTCGCTCAATTTCCAATCCTTCCGATAACGATAGTACCTTACAATAAATTCAGGTTGGTTGAACAATTGAATGAAATGGAAAAAATATTGGCTAAACCTTTTATTTTGATTCTTCAGGAGGTATTTAGAAGTTCATACTCTGTATATAAATCGTGGGCTATAAAACACAAATATAATTTCACCAAGACAAAGGTAAACAAAAATGGATTAATGATTATTACTAGCGAAGATATTGAACAAGAATTTTTTATTCCATTTAATAGAGATACATACATGCTTAAAAGAGGGATTCTTGGCATTAAGATTTCATTTGATGGAAATGAACTGCTAGCACTTAATACACATACCAGTTACAGCAACTCAAAAAAAGTTAACTCTGTTCACGTCTCCCAATTGAAGGAAACAGAGATGATTCTAGATAAATTTAAAAATAAAACTGTTGTTTTAGGATGTGATCTCAACATAGGTAATGATTTGCGTTATATAGATCAAACTTATGATCCAATTGTCACACTATGGCATCCTTTTATTTCTTCTTTACATTCAAACTTTAGCGAAATCGATTATGAAAACCAAAGCGTCAGTTGGGATAGATCAAATAATCCCCTTATTCATAAAGCAAATTTTCAACTATTTGATAATTTTGATTTACCTTTCCTTCATCAGTTTGATAAGAATGAAGAAGAGGATAGCCAATTAGATCATATATTCATCTCATCTGATATTGAAGTAGTCTATGGAGCAAGGGTGCTATTGAATAAACCCATTAACATTTCAAAGTGTAAAAACTATAAGAATGAAAATGATGAAACTTATCTTAGCGACCATTATGCACTAGAAGCGATGATTAGTTTGCAATAACGCAGATAAATTCAGTTTGGTTAATTTATAGAGATTATATTTAGGTCCACTTGCGCTATTTGGCATTTTTATCAATGCTAGTTTTATCATTTATGCCGCCCTTTCAGCTTGACCAATCCACCAGTTTCGTATAACATCGGAAATGTGTTAAATACTAAGTCTTCTACGCTTGTTGAAATTAAGGCTGTTAAGAGCTAAGATGACATGCGGACTAATTTGACTCGCAGTTTTTAGGATCTTGGGATATTCGGCAATTCCGCTTTAGAAGGATGAGAAGAAGTCCTAAAAGATAATGTTGAATGAAAAATAAGCTTACTCAACAACAAATTGACTTCTTTGAACTAAATGGGTATTTGACCCTCGAAGCGGTGACAACGTCAGAGGAACTAGAATGGCTTCGCCGTATTTATGATCGTCTGTTGAAGACAAAGGTTGGTTGGAAGCAAGGTGACCAGTTCGATCTAGCTGGGACTGATGATGAAGACCAACTAAAACTACCTCAAATTCTCGGTCCGAGTCGATACGTTCCAGAACTTAAAAACACTCTCTACCGAGCGAACGCCAAAATCATTGCTCATCAACTGCTAGGTCCTAATGTCCAAGATCAAATTGGCGAGCATATGATTTATAAACCACCTCGGATTGGCGTCAGGACGCCTTGGCATCAGGACCAAGCTTATCATAATCCAACGCAATTTTTTCGAAACGTCAATTTTTGGTTATCATTGGACAATGCCATTGTAGACTCCGGTTGTCTACAGTTTGTTCCAGGTAGCCATAAACTAGATGTCCTTCCACATCACAGCATTGATCATAATCCTCTTATTCACGGTTTGGAAGTGGATGAGCCAGAGCATTGGGCAGATCGGGCGGTTGCCTGTCCAATTCCGGCTGGAGGAGCTACACTTCATGCCTCTTATATGCTCCACTATGCGGGACCAAATGTGACTGCTCAGCCTCGTCGTGCATATACCCTTGTATTTCGGTTGCCGCCAACACCAAGGGATATCCCGGTAGATAACTATTGGGAGCATCAAAAACAAACGGCCCGCGCTGAGCGTAGTAGGCTCAAATAGGAACTTTATCCAATGTTAAATGACTTACAGATAAAGGTCTTAGAGCAGGAAGGATATGTGATCATTGAAGATTTATTTACTTCAGAGGACTTGTTGCCAGTAAGAGACGAGTTCAATACCCTCATAGAGCTTCAGGCTCAGAAACTGTGTCAGGCAGAGGCGCTCAGCGATTTGTACCAAGACGAACCCTTTGAGCGTCGCCTAGCAAAAATTGCGGAAGAAGCCCCAGAAATCATTTCTTCTCTGTTTTCAGACGGTCGGTTTCATAAGGGAGAAGCGTTGTTCCAGTTCATGAAACATTCTAAAATCTTAGATCGAGTGGAATGCTTAGTAGGAGCCGAGGTTCTCTGCCACCCATCATACAATATCCACCCTCGTTTACCTGGTGGATACACCAGTCCTCATCAGGATGCGGGATATTATCTGCCAGATGGGGACGAAACTTTGATTATAGCCTGTCTTGTACCATTGGTCGATACGACAGTTGAAAACGGATGTTTGTGGGTTGCACCCCGTCGGCATCAAGAGGGTGTTTTTCGTCACGTTTGGGGCGAAGGAGGTCTAAATCTCTTACTGGAAGATATTCCGCAATCTGAACGACTGCCATTGCCAACTCAAGCTGGTAGTATGGTAATATTTGGCAGCATGTTGCCACACGGTTCATTTGTCAATCAAACGGATACTGTTCGTTGGAGCATGGATCTTCGTTACCAGGAAATTGGTCGTGCTACGGGCCGTTGGTATGTTCCTGGATTTGTAGCACGAAGTCCTTCGAATCCGACATCCGAGACACTAGACAGCCATGCGTGGGCAGATGAGGTGTCACGCGTCAAACAGCATGCAGACAGGTTTCCTGAATGGCCACGAAATCGCTGGCCTCGTACATAACATAGACGGACTTCAACTCTGATTCGAGTTGCTTCTCCCAACATGCTGGTGGATGCTGAAGCAGACAAAGTTTGTATAGAACGGTTTAAAGGGTTAGCACAGTACCCACATAAATCACCACGCTCGGTGAAAAAAAGCAATTATGAGAGTTGAGGTCGATTGAAAGGAAGAACCATAGAATGGGCTTAACTTTAGCAGAAGTAGAACAATTTAAGGAACAAGGTTATTTAGTCAAGGAAGGCATTTATAGTAATATTGATTTGCAACTGCTTTGTCAAGGGTTAACCAAAGCGATTCAAGATAAGTGTGATCAACTGATCGCTGAGAAACAACTGGATCGAGACTTCGCAGAAGCTTCCTTTGAAACACGCCTAGCCAAACTCTATCGACATAACCCAGATGCTGGGCACCAGGTGTTAATGTCGATTTGGTCAGGCCGTTTTCACGGCGTTGGCATGTTAGAGACCTTGCGTCACCCACCGCTTGTCGATTGTGTGGCAGATTTGATAGGTCCTGACATTGTTGCTACTTCGATTTACCGTGTACGACCTAAAGTCCCAGGCTATCTAGGAGGAGAAGTTCCATGGCACCAAGACGCAGGTTATTCGATGTCGCATTGTTACGACTATGTAATGATTACTTGCTGGATTCCTTTAGTGGATGCAACCTTAGAAAATGGATGCTTGTGGGTAATCCCCAAGTCACACCAGTCGGGAATAATTCGGCACTATACAGGGGGGCATGCAGGTTTTCTGGAAGTTGCACCAGAAGATTTGCCAACTGGAGCAATTCCAATGGAAGTGTCGGCAGGTTCTGTGCTACTGATGGCAAGCATGACGCCACACGCTTCCTTTGAGAATACGACTAATATTGTCCGATGGAGCATTGATTTACGATACCAAGATTTTGAAGTGCCAAGCAACATAGACGAAATACCTCAAGATTACACATCCGATCGAGATCCAGTGACAATGGCTTGCTATCCCGGTGAAGCCTATTTTGTAATTCGGGACACACAACATCCAAAACGAGAAACAACAGATCCAGCTGATTTTGCGGCTTTGCGCCAACGGTGGGATCGAGCTCAAGTTAGCGGTGGTGGACGAAGATGGACTCCATTATCAGAACGAAAAATTAAATCCAGCTAAAATGTGTTCAACTTGCCTAGACTCCAATTTCATTAACCATTTCTTAATATTCGAGAGGCCTCTCTCATTTTGACCTTGAACTCAACGAGACACGAATTCTAAACCCAGAAGCTTTTGAAAAAGTGGCAGGTAAAATCAGGTAAGGGCGAGAAGTACACCAACTAAATGAATAACTAATGAAAGTTAACTAAGAACAATTATGCTAGAAAACTCTCTTTGTCTTCCTCTTTTCCTATTTTTCTCTGTTGTTGAACAGAACACGTGCGCGAAACTGCAAATTCCCCACATCTTTGGTGACCATATGGTTATTCAGCGAGATAAGCCAATTCGCATGTGGGGATCGGCGGAGCCTGAAGCCACCGTTCAAGTCTGTTTATCAGACTTGAACGGCAGTACCAAGGCCGACCAACACGGCACATGGTCGCTCGAACTCGAGGCACTGTCTGCCAACGCCGAAGGTACGACCTTGTCGGTTACTTCCAATTCAGAAACTATCGAATATCAGGACGTGATTATTGGCGATGTCTGGATACTTGGTGGACAGAGCAATATGGAGGACGAACTCGAAAATGTTTACCATGGTGACATGGAGGTCGCTTCGGCCAATCATCCAAATATTCGATTGATGACCATTCCCCAGGAGGCTTCTCCTCAACCGCTCTCGAACTTTGCACGGATCAACGAATACAATTCCTGGACAGGCCGATACGAGCAGAAAGGAGGATGGTTCCGTTGCACGCCGGAAACTGTTCATCGGTTTTCGGCAATCGGTTATATCTTCGGTCGCCGCCTCCACCTTGTTTCAGGTATTCCCATTGGTTTGATCGATACAGCCTGGGGTGGAACCACAGTGGAAGCTTGGACTTCACGTGACATGCTGAAAACTGTAGACGGAGCCCACCCCTTGCTTGCCGAATGGGATGCTAAGATTGAAGACTACGACGCAGAAGCTAGTCTTCAGGAACGCATCGATCATTGGAAGGAAGATACTGAACGCCGTAAAAATGAGGGGAAATCGCCGAATCCAAAGCCGACTGAGCCGGACCAAGACCCTGCAAGCGACAGGAATAATCCCGGAGCTTCTTTTAACGGTATGATTGTTCCTTATGCCGACTTCAATCTGAGGGGAGCTATTTTCAATCAAGGCTACAATAACGCACTCGGAGATGCTCGCCCCAAGCTATACTCTCGAGTTTTTAAGGCCATGATTCAGGATTGGCGATGTGCCTTTCAAAATGAGGCTATGCCATTCGGAATTATCTCGCTCACGGCTGGTGGAAACCCACAAATATATCAACATTTTGAGATTAGCATGATTGACGCCGGCCCCTTCATTCGTGAAGGGCAGTACAAAGCTTGGCAGGAACTGGAAAATGTAGGTTTCGCACCAGCCTACGACCAACAGGTGCCTTGGTACCATCCGCATAAGAAGGTCGAATTGGGAGAGCGAGTAGCTCGTTGGGCTTTGCACACCCAATACGGCCAAACTCAGTTGGGTTGGCAACCTGCTATCTGTACAGAATTAGAGAATAGAGGCAATCATTTAATATTAACTTTCGATCGAGCGGTTCGAGTTCATGACGGACGGCCTTTTGAAGGTTTTGCCATTGCTGGTGAGGATCAGCATTTCTATCCAGCCAAGGCGGAATTTGTTGTTGTTGGTCAAGATGAGCACGGTCGCGATCGTAATGACGAACAGAAGCTGAAGATTTGGAGTCCGATGGTTCTTAAACCAGAGGCTGTTCGCTATGCTTGGGCACGTAACCCAATCGGCAACGCAGTCAACGGCCAACATCATGAGCGTATTATCCCTATTCCTTCTTTTCGAACAGATGACTGGGACTGGCCCGAAGCCCCTTTTGATGCAGCAGGTCTGGATGCCAAGAATGCACACAACCATCAGCTTCATCAAATGCGTCAGCAGGCCGAAGCCTGGGTCAAGAAACGGATTATTGAGGAAGCGAAGGAAATCCTGAAAGCCATCGAGGGAAGTTCTAAATAAGCTGAAGCAATTCTGTGGGAATGTATGATGGAACTCCTAAATCAACCCATGTTTAAACATGCTATCCTTGTGACAACAGGAATCTGCTCTGGTTTTATCAGCTCAATGGCTGCAGGAGGATCTCTGTTAACACTTCCTGTTCTTATCTTTCTTGGTCTGGATGGTCCAACAGTTGCTAATGGAACAAATCGTGTGGCACTTGCCATTCAGAGTGCTTTTGGCATTGCGAGTTTTCGGAGGAAAGGTATTTCCGATTTCAGATACGGTATTTTAATTTCTGTTCCCACTGTGTGCGGGGTTATTATCGGAACACTATTGGTTATTCAACTCGGAACGGTAGACAAAAGCAGTATCATTTTCAATCGTATCTTAGCAAGTATCATGATTGTTGTTTTAGCTGTTACCATTTTTAATCCGCTTAAAAAGTTGCAAAGTTCTAAAGAAAATCTCAGTTCATCCAGAAAAGGCCTTGCCGCTTTAATTTTCTTTTTTCTAGGCATTTACATAGGTTTTATTCAAGCAGGTGTAGGGTTTCTGATCATTGTGACAATAACAACTGTGAATGGGTTTAGTCTGGTGAGAACAAACGCGCTTAAGATGTTTGTAGTGTTTTTTGGTACTCTGATAGCCCTGTTGATTTTCGTCATAAAAGGGCATGTCGATTGGGGGCTTGGCTTAGCGTTGGCTGGAGGTAATTCAATAGGCGTATCAATTGGTAGTCACTGGGCAGTGGCTAAGGGAGACAAAACCATTAGGATTATCCTCGTTTGTTCCATTTTAGTTTTTTCAGCAAGATTAATCTGGAAAAGTTTCGTTTAATAACGAATTGTGGCTGTGGTTGGGATAGTATAATCGAAGAAACCACGTAACAAATTTGTGTTATGATATCAGTATGAAATCAAGAAGGAGATGATTATGGCATTTAAGTTTGCTTTTCTCGGTTGTTGGCATAGTCACACAGGTATGCATGTGCGTGAATCAACCGCCAATCCCAGTGAGTTTGAACTGGTTGGGATTTATGATAACAATCCGACTGTTGTGGCCGAAAGAGCAAAACGTTGGAACGCTCATGTTTTCCCTTCGGTCGAAGCTGTATTGAACAGTGATATCGATGCCGTGGTAGTCGAAGGCCGTATATTTGAAAACCTCGACTATGCCGAACAAGCCTTAGAGGCAGGAAAACATGTTTTGTTGGAAAAACCCGCGGGTGTTGACTTGGATCACCTGAAGCGAGTACAAGCGCTTTCCGTGGAAAAAGGTCTGTGTTTGCAAATGGCGTACATGTGGCGTTATAATCCGGCGATTCATGAAATGATCCGGTTGGTTGACGCAGGTGCGCTAGGCGATATTTTTTACTACCGAGGTCATATTCCTAAACCAAAAGGTTGGCATAAGCAATTAGGCGAAGAAATTGGGTATTATCATGGAGCTGCTTATTACGAAATGGGCGGGCATCTGGTGGATTTGATGGTTATCATGATGGGAAAACCAAAACACGTGCATCCAGTGTTGGGCAAGCATTATGGCGACCAGCAGCATACTGATAATGCTGTTGTAGTACATGAATTTGAAGATGGTTTAGGAACTATCGATACAGCTGCTATGCATATTGAAAGTGGGAAAACACGAAGGATTGAGGTCTATGGCACTCAAGGAACAGCCATACATACGCCAATCGGTTCAAATAATCTCAGCCTTTGCTTGGAATCGGAAGCGGAGGGATATTCTACTGGTTGGCAAGACTTAGAGATCCCGTCTTTGGATAATTCTCCAACTTTGTTGCGTGAACTGGTTGCCTGTATTGGAGGCGAAAAAACACCTGACTATACACTTTCGCACGATTTAGATGTACAGGAGACGCTATTTGCGGGTTGTGGGATTAAGGATGGAAAAGCATTAAAATAGAACCAAGTGGGTTAAGCTGAAAACATGGCAAACAGTTAAAAAACCGTCGAAAAAATTACCAACGATGCAACTGGGTTCGTGTCTTGAGAAGCTTTGCCTGATCAAATAATCAAATGTAAGGAGTAAAATTATGAAACTGACATTGAAGTACATTATTTTTTCATTTTCTGCCTTAATTTTGTTTGGTTGTGCTGTGAAAACAACGAAGAGTGTAATTAATATCGTTGGCCAAATTGGATCCATAGATGAATATGGAAACGTTGTGCTTGACAAGAAAAGCTCGGAACAAGCCAAAGCCTACTTACAATTGGGTGATTCATTAAATGTATATTTTGGTGAAGACTCAGAGAAATTAATTTGCAAAATGGTCAAGGATTATGGAGATGTGCCTGTTGGAGACTACCTGGCACGTTTTGATAATGACACTAATTTGTTGAAAATAGCCATAAACCAAGGTCAAATTTCTAAAACAAACAATTTAAGGAAGGGAATGGCTGTTAGCATTGATGTGGTTAGATGAAGAAATGAGCTGGAATGTAAGAAGATAGCAATTAGGGTGACTAGACCCGATGGAATCTTAAAGACTTGACGGATAGCTGATCAGGAATTGCTATGTATTCTAAATACTGAACATTGATTCAATATTCCATCTATAGTCTAGGAATTAGGAGAGATTAAGTATGAAGATTGAAGAAATTAAGGTTTTTCACGTTCATCAGTTTGTCTACGTCAAAATTGAAACTGACGAGGGAATCTACGGTATAGGTGAGGCTTCACTAAGTGGGCGCTCGCTTGCAGTTTCTGAAGCTTTAGGACATATTAAACCTCTGCTGATAGGTCAGGATCCAACCCAAATTGAACATATTTGGCAAGACATTTTTCGTGGGACGTTTTGGCGCGGTGGACCTGTCCTTCAAAGTGCGTTGGCGGGAATTGATATCGCACTGTGGGATTTAGCTGGTAAAAGTTTGGGTGTACCGACTTACCGCCTATTGGGTGGTGCAACACGCCAAAAGGTTTTAGTATATCGCCATGTTGGGGGAAAGACGCCGGTTCACCTCATCGAAAATGCGCAAAAACTGTTGGAAGAAGGTTGGCGTGTCTTGCGTATCTCGCCCATTGATACACTAACTGGTGGTTTCAACCCGAAGTTGGCTGTGTCACGTGGAATTGAACATTTCGCGGCTTTGCGTGAGGCTATTGGTGACGAGGTTGAAATCATCTTTGAAGTTCACACCCGCTTGACGCCAATTCGTGCGGTTGAACTCTGTAAAGGCATTGAACACTTGCGACCGTTCTTTGTAGAAGATCCGATCCGTTCCGAGAATCCAGCATCTTTTGCTATGTTGCGAGCGCAAACTACCGTGCCAATTGGTACAGGTGAACAACTCCACCACAAGTGGGCCTACCGCGAACTGATTGAACAGGAGCTTATTGACTATCTGCGTGTGGATATCTGCCACACTGGGGGTATCACTGAAGGCAAGAAATTGGCAGTAATGGCCGAAGTTCATTATCAAGAACTCGCCTGCCACTACACTTCCAGCCCTGTTAGTACAGCGGCTATGTTGCATCTCAATATGTCAATCCCCAACTGTGCAGTGCAAGAGTATGCTCCTCCTTCTAGTTGGATGAACGATGTGATCCAGCACAACCTGCAAACGGAAGATGGGTACCTCCTTTCAGTAGATACTCCGGGGCTAGGGATAGACTTAAACGAAGAGGCGGCTTTGGCGCATCCCCACACTCCGGGGGAACCACCTCATTTGCGTCGAGAAGATGGATCTGTTCAAGACTGGTGATCCTTAAGGATAAAGTAATTAAAGAGTCAAGGAGTAGCCATTTATTTTGGGAGCTGAGAAATTTAAAAGTTTAACTTGCCTTTTACCAGAAAAGACTTCCCGGTTCGTACCACTCATTTTTCTGGTGTTTTTTATAGTGCTCTCATTCGAGACCAATTTTGTTGCTGGTGAAACTCACCGGGTTAGTTTCAATGATGAGATACGACCGATTCTGTCAGACAAATGTTACGCCTGTCACGGTCCTGACAAAAAGAAACGCAAGGCTAATCTGCGATTGGATATCAAAGAAAGTGCCTTT
>Ga0207984_1000275_pt1 | contig 32488 bp, 24 predicted proteins | sample ETNtaG_30_FD_185760 | JGI IMG/M metagenome (GOLD analysis project Ga0207984, IMG submission 185760) | Marine microbial and viral communities from oxygen minimum zone, Eastern Pacific Ocean - ETNP201306PF43B (SPAdes) (version 2) | ecosystem: Environmental > Aquatic > Marine > Oceanic ...
CAAAGTCAGTCCGAAAGAGCTTATTCTCCATTACAGTTTTGACAAAGATTCGATTAAAAAGAAAAGATATCACAGATCTCTCCGGAAACAAAAACAATGGTCTTATCAAAGGTAAACAAAAAACTGTTAAAGGAAAAGTCAAGGAAGGTATGGAGTTCAGCGGGTCAGCTCCAGACTATATTTCTGTAAGGAACCATCATTATGCAAAGGCCAACATTGAAGCCATCACGTTGATTGCATGGGGCAAATCCCCGAGTCGAGGTATGATTGCTTCTTGGGATCGAAGCGAGTTTTTCCGCTTTGGTGTGGGTGACGACGTACTGGGAAATAACGATTTTGTTGCTTTCGACACTTGTTGTGGAATTCACGATTGGCATGGGAAGACGAAAATCACCGATGATAAATGGCATCATATTGTGGCTCAGTTTGATGGAAAGCATAAGCGAATCTATATTGATGGGAAACTTGATGCTGAGGTAAAAGCAACACATAAGGTCATGGGAAAAGCGATTACTCGTTATGGTTTCATTGGTATCGGTTCAGAAGCTGGAGCCTTCGATGCTGCGACGGGCCCAAATTGGGCTTTCAAGGGGGTGATGGATGAATTTTTGCTATTTCATCGTGCAGTAACAGCAAAAGAGATTGTCCATATGGCCAAAGGACCATCAAACCCGTTTGCAGTCGACTCAAAGGAAAAACTAGCTATAACCTGGGCTGACATCAAGGTCAATCAATAGTTTAGCCATTACTGTTTTTTTAAATTCTATTCCTCACTTATAGAAGATACGTTTCGTTATGTATTTTTTGAATATGCTATTCAAAAGAATTGGTAGAATACTTTACTGAAAATTCCATTTTATCTAATCGTTTTAAGTACAGGTAAAAATACTTTTACCTTGATCTCTGCAACGATCTGGAGTGCGGATTAATGAAGATTGGCAGTGATCCCAAGTGGTGCAAAGAGGCAGCCATAAAAGCGGAATCGTGCGGTGTGGCACTAGCCAGAAGCAATCATGTTGGCAGCCAACTTGAGACGGTTAGTGGAACCCGAAACTTCCTCAATACTGTCAACCATCACAATTTTGGGTTGCTTTATGATTGTATGCACCTGGCGATAAGTAGAGAAGATTATCTAAACTGTATTCCAGAATTCTTTAAATTCACCAAGAATATACTGATTCAATCTCGTCGTCGTATTTGCGTGGCAGGAAATAGCGAGGAATGGGTCCCAGCCCTTCCAAATGAAGATGGTGTTCAGGATTGGCAAAACGTATTTAAACGATTCCGAAAACAAGGTTATGATGGACTGATTATTGTTATTGAGAATAGCTGGCCTGCGGATCATCGTGAGGAGGTTGCTCTGCTACTTGATCCTGAATAAGATGTGGCGTGCTGCGGGTAATGAATAGGCACCCAAGATACTTTATGCCTTTGTTTTCATTAGTCTTGGACACATTTGCTCGTTTGGTTACTATTTATTGCATGTTTTTTTGCTAAATTGGCCTAGTGAATCACCGCATTGTCTACACCAAAATTGCCGCTGATTTGCCTCGGTTTATAAGGGAAATTCTGTAGCTTCGATTCATTGATTTCCACACCAATACCCGGTCTATCAGGCACCACCAAGTAACCTGCATCACGCTCAATCGGTTGAACAACAATCTCGTTAAAAGTATCTGCCCCCATGTTACTTTCCATCAACACGTAGTTAGGAATAGAAGCATCAAGCTGGACAAAAGCTGCAATGTTCACTGGACTTCCCATTAAATGTGGGAAAATCCCGACAAAGGATGCTTCCGCTAATGCAGCGATTTTCTTACATTGGGTAATACCACCGGCTAGCGAAACATCGGGTCGAATTAAACTAACCGTTTTCCGGTCGATGAGGTCTTTGAACTGTTGCACGTTATAAAAACGCTCGCCCGTTGCTATAGGAATGTGGATATGTCGTGCAACATAGTCCAACGCCTCAACACTTTGCGGAGCCAGCGGATCTTCGTAATATAAGATTCTGAAGGCAGCTAGCTCGTTAGCCAGAACGATGGCTGCGTCCGGAGCAAGGTTCCGATGAATCTCAAGTCCGAGATCAATATTATATCCAATCGCTTCTCGAATGGTACTGATGATTTCTACCGCCGTGGTAATAACCTGGGTTGAAGTCTGGTTTTGCCAACCAGGGAAAAAAGGCGTTGTTCGGAGTGAATTGAATCCGTTTTCGACATTCCAGATGGCACTTGTTACCCGGTCAGAAAGCGTGTCTCCAGTAACATTATTGAAAACTTTTATCTTATCTCGGCATTTACCCCCAAGTAATTGATAGACTGGCAAACCGACTGACTGACCCAAGATATCCCATAGAGCAACATCGATGGCACTCATGGCAGCGTTTAAAACCGACCCCATGAAATGTGTGTTCCTAGAAACTGCTTGATAATGATGTTCTATTCGAGTAGGGTCTTTACCAATATAATACTGGCTTAACTCTTGTATGGCATGATAGACAGTTTTCTGATGTGCCCACAACCCGGCTTCACCATTGCCCACAATACCTTGGTCGGTGTAAACCCGGACGAGAAGAAAACTATCGACTAAAAACGGCGTTATCTTTTTAATTATCATGTTACATTTCTATGATTCAGATGAGTTCAATACTCAGACATAAATTGCTTGCTACCGTCCCATCCATCCACCATCCACAAGGACTATACTCCCATGAACATAGTCGGAAGCTTTGGATGCCAAATAGACGGCTATTCCTTTAAAGTCGTCAGGCTTTCCCCAATTCCCAGCTGGTATCCGCTCCAAAATTTGTTTGCTCCGTACTGGGTCATTAATCAAAGCTTCATTCATGTCTGTCTCAATATATCCTGGTGCAATAGCATTAACGTTTACGCCTTTACTAGCCCATTCATTGGCAAAAGCCATGGTAAGTTGGCCTATTGCGCCTTTACTAGCCGCATAGCTAGGCACATTGATACCACCTTGAAAAGTGAGGAGTGAAGCTGTAAAGATGATTTTCCCTGTCCCTCTATCAATCATCCGCTTGCCAATCTCTCGAGTCAGAATAAACTGAGCATTTTGGTTAACTTCAATGATCTTGTCCCAATAATCATCTGGATGCTCAGCTGCCGGTTTTCGCAAAGTTGTTCCTACATTATTCACTAATATGTCGATGACTGGAAAATCAGTTTTTACTTGTTTAATAAATGAATATAGTGACTCACGGTGGGAAAAATCACAGCTATATCCGTGGAAATTCCGGTTTACGGCTTTGACTTCCTGCTCAATTTGGCTTGCATGTGATTCCATCTCCCGACTAACTCCAACGATGTCTGCTCCAGCTTCTGCTAGCCCAACAGCCATTGCCTTACCAATCCCTCGTCTGCATCCGGTAACCAAGGCAATCTTTCCATCGAGTTGAAAATCATCAAGTACTGGCATAAATTCAGTTCCTTTTTAAAATAGTTATATAATCTTTTTTGACTATGAAGATTCAATTTTCCAAATTGTCTCTTCGAATGTTAACCCAATTCTCGTTGATGATACTATAATTAGGAATTGGAATTCATTCGGGTTCAACTCTCGAACCAAAGTTTTAGAGCGGTCTCTCCCAATATTGCGGATCTCTCAGCTTTTGATAGCCCCATTTGTTGATCAAATATATCTAAGTGTTGTTGGTAAGTTACTTTCGGTATCCATAAAGACGTGGGAAAATCACTTCCCCATATACATCTTTCAGGCGTATAAGTATCAATAATCCGGCGTGTCATATCAAACATGTCGCAACAAGGAAATTCTTCCTCAGACCCCGTAACAACAAACGAGAGTTTCGCATAAAGATTCTTAAATTGTGCCAGATCTAATACGACCTTCAAGTTCTCTGAATTGGGAAAATCAGACGCATTCAGATTGGCGCAGTGATCTAATACCACTGGTACCTCAGGAAAAATTTCCATCAGCTTGGAAAGTGATCGGCAATTTGGCGGGTCCAGTAAAGCACAAATGACCAAATCGAGTTCCTGGGCTGCTTCCCAAAGTCGATGATGTTCTGGAAGTATTGAATCATCCGTCGGCCAAGCAACAGAAACACGATTGCCGCGAACTCCGATTTGTCGAGCTTCCTTCATTAAATCAATAGATTTCGGGTTGAAAGGGTCGAGATTCAGAACACCCGTAACCCAGCTACTGTTTTCACGAACCGTATCCATGGTCAATCGGTTATCGTGTTGATAGACAGTGAAAGTTTGAACGACAACAACACGATCAACATTATTCTGTTTAACTTCCTCCTTCAAATCTTGGATGTCACCATATCCCGGAGCAGGCAAATAAGGATCAGAAATTTGCGGATATTGCTTCACATCCTCAGAATAAATGTGGGCGTGTGTATCAACAATAGGCATAACAACATCTCCTTTGATTAATTATCTTAGTCCAGTTGAAGCCGTGTTTGTTAGGAAGATTCAGATTAAGGTATATGCTCTAAATGGTAACCAATGCCTGAGTGATAAGTGGTAAATCCTGTATCTGTTCAGTGTTACTTCAAGCTCTTGACTTACAATTAGGCAACCGCTAGTTCCCACTAGACTAGCCACTGCCTTTAACCTTAAACCAAACCAAAATGCGAGTCAAGCACGAACTAGAAAGCTATAGAAAAAACCCGAGTTAATTCTTCAACATGGCTGCCAAGTTTCTAGTGTGCTGCTATTGTTGATTAGGCACCCTTCGGCCGAAATATAGACATGACCAAAATCAACCACCAAGTGTTTTTTTAACTCTTTAAATACTACACACACTTCCACTAGTCAACCATTGTATCTGTTGCTTGTGAAAATGAGATAAATTGATTGACTCTATTGATAATAGTTAGTAGACTGAATCTAATAATGTTTAACTGAAAGTATATTGTACTGAAAAAGTGTGTCAAATCCAGCTTTCACTTTAGATGTTTTCGTTTTCATGAATTAGCTTACAAGGAGAATGTTGTGATGCAGAACAAATGGAAGTTTTTTTGCTTGACGCTGCTGTTTTTGCTGCTAAGTCCATGCTTAACATTTGCATTGAGAATAGAGTTTGATTCTAAGAAGGATATTGCAGATTGGGAACTGGGTCCCAACGCTACAGCCAAGGTTGCCAATGGTAAACTGGAGCTAAAATGCGCTGGTGGGGATACCGGCATTTATTTCGGTGATCCCAAATGGACTGATTACAAGATGGAAGTACACGCGAGAAAACTCGCTGGCCCTTACTTTCACCTCTTTACACGGGTTCAGAAGCCAGCAGCCGATTTCTACTTTATGGAAGTCAGCTATAATTCTCACACCAATTCGGTCTTTATGTTTAAAGGAGGAGCTGGCAAGGAAATTACCGGTGGCGCTCGGCCCAAACGCCCAGAGTCCAAGGATACTAAAGGGGGTGACGCTTACACCATAATCTTCGAAGTAAAAGGTGAGACCATCAAAACCTACATAGATGGCAAACTGATGGTGGAAACTAAAGACGAGACCTACAAGGATGGTCGTCCCGGTCTGGGTGGTAGAGATTCCACAGTTTCATACGATTATGTTGAAATCAATGGTCCCGGAATTGCCGCTACTAGTCCGGTTGATCATCATGGAAAGTTAGCAACAATTTGGGGTAGTATAAAGCGAGAGAATTAACCAGCTATCGATTTTTTAGGAGAGAACACTATGAACAGAAACTGGTTGTTCATCAATTCCTGTTCATAGCGTCTACTTGTCCTGCGTCAAAGCCTGTTATTTAGAATATCATTTCTTTTTGAGATCAGCCCAAACGGTTGGTAGTTTACCCGCCCTATCTACACCTAGAGCTCCCTCAAACCCTTTTGTAAAAAGTTCATTAACTTCGTCTTTTGTAACCGCACGGCTAAAAAAGATAGCTTCATCGATCGAGCAAGCCGAAACCCAACCGCCTTTGTCTGTCGCTAGCTAAGCAGTTTGGGTTTGATCCGCAAGTTCAAACTTACTCACATCTTGTGATACTTCCTCTTTCCCATTGATGTAAATCTTCGTGTTTTTGCCATCGAGGACATTGGCAACATGGTACCATTTGTCCTCTTTGACTGTTACTCCACTGGGAACATTCCAGGTGTTACTCCAGCAACGTAACATGTTCCCACCGTCCTTGTAAGGCACAAGTCGATTGTTACTTTGATCCCAAACAGAAAAGTAATTTTGCTGCGCATTTACATCAGTAAACAGAAGCCACATAATAACACTAGCTGTGTTTCTCATTGAGCCTTTACCAAGAGGAATAGTAACGGTATCTCCTTTTTTAAATTCAATTGCTTTACCGAACTTCCCCTCGATCCATTTGCCTCCTGTAAGCGTGCCGTCATACTTATTGGGGCCAGAGTCTTTGGCATCGTCACCTGAACCTTCATCTAAAAGCCAGACACCAATATTATCATCCAAGCTCAATCTACCTTCTGCTTGTTCTACAATTAACGGCACTGAGATTGACAGTAGGAGTATTCCAAAACATTTCCTAAATTCAAAAAACATGATATTTCCCCCTTATATTTTTGTAAATTTCCTTTTTAAAAACCAAGTGAAGTCACGTGGCTTTTTCGAGTAGTAAAATTATCTACCGATATTTACACTTGCCTACTAAGATTCCGCATTTAGGCATTCGATATCGCTTCGGTTTCTACTTCACTCAACCATACGCGTTCACCGTTATTGCTGGCCGAACGATGTACCGCTGCTTCGAACACTAACTCGTTCCAAGCAGCTTCCCCATCGGCAGGAAATGGTTGGCCCTTGAGCATCGACTGTATAACACCATCTGCCATGCGTACAAAAGACTTTGGCATCTCTGGTTTTCCTTCTTCAGCCCCCCATGTTTCTTCAACTTCAGAGTTATTGGCTTTGCAACGACGGTACTGACCTTCCAACCCCCATGCCTCAGCATAACAACTGTCTCCAACAACCATTACTCCGAGTGGATACTCCATACCCCATGTGGTGGTGCCAGCCAGTGTGCCGACGGTTCCACTAGCCCATTCCATGTGGATCATGCGTTGCCATCCACCTTCCAAGCCTTGGACCACGTGACGCCCTTGATTAGGATCCCCGACTACGCTAACCCATTCAGGTCTTCCCATGCTCCAAAGGATCTGATCAATGACATGAGACCAACAGGCGAAATGAGCTCTAGCTCTTACCATTTGGATCGGACCTAACCGCCCTTCGACTACATCATTATGCAACTTCTGAAAATGATGCATAAACCGATAGTTAAAATCAATACCAAACTTCAAGCCTGAGTTGCGCCACTCCAAAATTGCAGGTGCAGCAATTGCTGCATCTGCTTCGCGCAAACGATATTGCCCTTCCAATCCACAGAGAGGTTTTTCGGTAAAGACATTTTGCCCTGCGGCTAGGAGTTGATGCAAAGGTGGGATCCGGCGAGTTTCGTTGACAATAAGCAATATTAAATCTGCATCACAGTTTGCCAGTAAGTCTTCAATGTTCTCATACCCTGCAACCTGGAATTCAGCTTCGGCCTTTGCCCGCAAATCGGAATCCATATCACAAACGGCTACTACTTCAGCTTCATCATGATTATGAAAATTGCTAGCATGCATCATTCCCATGTGTTTACCACTGATTAATGCGCACTTAATCATTTCTTGCTCCTCTCTTTAAACAATATTTACACCCAAACCTAATCTTGAATTTGTTTCCCTCAAAAAATTCGCACTATCAGAGACCACAAAAATTATAACAGAAGAAACTGGATTTAAAGAGATCTTTTTCTTCGTATTCAATTGCATAATCAGTTAATTCTTTTTAGGTTTTCCCGATTTCAAACAGACATCTTTCAAAATCTCCATAAAGAAGGGTGGGGGAAATTGTAACAATCCACCATACCCAGTGATGTAGTCAAAATTGTTGCTAAATCAAAAAGTATATTTCTTCTGTGAAATTGGAAATCTATCCTGCTCCGTAGTATTTCGAGAAATTCTCTTGACAAAAAACTCTGGATTCCTAGAATGCTTGAATAATATAATTTTCCTGTCATTTATGTAGCCAGTAAGAGTTGGCATACTATTCTGCCTGTGCGGGATTCTTTTCATAAACCATGTGTTTACGGTATCTCTCATTTGAATTTTTAAAGAGTGTCTCTTCGGGGAAATTTCTTCAATAACTTCAGTTTCTCTCATCCGCGACCTGAATTCTTGAATATTGGAAAGTGTGATTCAGAAACTTGGTTACTATTTAGCGATTTTTCATCCTAATCCTTTGCAGCCAACTACATTGTCTCAAGCTTTAGATTATTTTTCTTAATGACAGACAGCTTACTCGGATTGTATCTTAGTTTTCAAAAAAATGCGCTGAATCACAAACATTGGCATTTGTAGCTTGCGTCTGATAGTTAAAAGTATTTCTACATGAAGAAAATTCTAAAGATCAGGGATAGAATTACTCCCAAAATGGTGGCTTGGTGAATGAAAACCCTTTAAGGAAAACAATTCAAGATAGACAGTGATTAGACCAATGATGGTGGAATGTTAGGTTGACGAACAACAGTAGTCGAGTAAATCATATGTTTCGAGTAAGTATTCGTTAGATAACTCTATAGTTTATTATGTTTTTATTTTTTTACAGTTTTAGTGTCATCATGCAGTTCATGTGAGTAGAATCTCGCAGAGTTCTTACTATAAATATTATACCTATTGGTTAATGCTATCTTAAATTTTTAAGTTGATTGGGGAACATGGTATGAGCGATTTAGAAATGCAACAGTACTTATTTGATTTGCAGGGCTATTTAGTAATTGAAAATGTCTTGTCTTCAGAAGAGGTTTCAACGCTTAACCAATTGATCGACAAGCAATCCTTGCCAGCCCCCAAGGAAGCCACGAGATTTGGCTGTGCAGCTGGAGGCGCGCCAGAAGGACCTGGTTTTCTGGATTGGGGACAACCGTTTTGTGATTTGTTAGATCATCCTCAAATTATGCCTATCCTACGATTTCGGTTAGGGGATTGCTTTCGGTTGGACCGGCTTTATGGCATACAGATGCAAGAAGGGATGCCAATGGGACGACTTCACGCGGATTATGGCGCGTCCGCGCCAAACACCTCATGCCGATCAGGGGAATCTTACCATTTTCCAGATAATGTTATTCATCACGGATTCACTGTCGTTGTATGGAATTTATCGGACACAGGCCCGGACCATGGAGGGCTTTGTTGCATTCCCGGCAGCCACAAGAGTAACTTTAAATTACCGCCAAACGTATTTCATGTACCTGACCGAGCATCGTGTGTGGTGATTCCTGAAGTTCCCGCAGGATCTGTTATCATGTTTACTGAATCACTAACACATGGAACAGCTGCTTGGAAGGGAAAGCAGCACCGACGTTCTCTACTGTACAAATACTGTCAATCACAAGTTGTCTGGTCTCCCAAACGTGTGCGACCGCCTTCTGATGTTGAGCTAACTCTACGTCAGAAGATTCTCTTTTCAGCCCCCGCAGATCCGTATCGTTTCTTCCCATCACTTTTTGATCTGGAGGATGCCTAAGGGAAAATTATATCTCCCTTCAACACAAGAGGCAATATTTAGCCTACGAGTTTCGGTTATAGAAAAGTTCGTCGCCAAAAGGAGTTGACAGTTAGATACCTCTCCTACGGTTGTAACATAGCACTCTATTTTGATTGATCTGTTTTTGTTCACGACGCAGCAGCAAGTATATACGATCTATTTAAATGGCGGTACTTGGTATTGAGGAAAGAAATATACTGCTTATCCAAAATTAGGGTGAAGATTGTACTGATTTATCTTACTTGTTATTGGTCCGAAAAGCAGGAGTGTCAAAGATCAACTACATTTCCCATCGCAGTAATGAAAAACAACTGATGTCCGTCTTTACTTGGTTGCTGCTGAAGACCTGTGGTATTGCTGACGAGTAGTCTAACTAGATAAATCTCAGGTCCAGCGTGTTACCATCATTTCGCGCGGATCCTCTCCGGTTCCAATTGTCTCGTGCCGGAAAAGCTGTTTGCTTCGTTCCGAGAGCGAATCGTAAATATTTTGTCGAATCCCAATTTGGGGATACATCGTCTTAAACCAATAGTGTGCGTACATCAAAGCTATGTTGGGTCGTGGTGCTTCTGACCGGTTTGGTGTACCACGGTGCCACATCCGCGCATCTCGAATCAGTAAAGATCCAGCAGGCATGATTACTTGTTCTGAGTACATTACTTTTGACATTTTTTTGATATCAGTACTGTTTGGTACCAGATGTGTTCCGCCCGGCCAGATTTCCATAGCACCGTTGTCCTGACGGAAGTCAACCAATGGAATGTCCAAAACGATACAATAGACGGGTGAGACTAGATCTGAATCAGGAAAGAGCTGGTGGATATCAGAATGTAATATTTGATATTCTGAACCTGGCAATGGAGTGTTTCCTCCTAAATAATGGCAAATGCAGTCTTCTCCCAAAAACTTGTCAATAACGGAAAGCGCAATCGGGTTAGCAACAACCTGCTGATGAATGAATGGTTCAGTGAATGGTAGATGCATCTGGTACCGGTTTTTGCCGCGGTTGGCTTCTTTGGTTGCTACATTGTGTTCTAGGATCTGGTTGAAATATGTGCCAAGTTCACTGATGAGATCAGTAGGAATAACGGATTCAAGAACTACATAGCCGTTCATCTTGATCTGCTGGATGGCAAAGACGAGCGTACTCGGCTCTATTGATCCTTTCTTTAGTTCGTCAGTACTTAGTTGCATATAATCTTAGTAGTCCTAAATTGTTGGCGTGGAAATTACACGCTACCTTTGGGGCGTTGAACGAATGTCTTGGATACGGAATCGAGTTGGTCACGCACGTTGTCATCAAGTTCCCAGCCGGTTGCTCCAACGTTGTCATTGAGGTGTTCGATAGTATCAGCACCAGTAATGGCCACTGTTATTTCTGGGTGTGAAAGCACCCAGGCTAAAGCTAATTGTGCCGGAGTTTTGTCTAGTTCACTAGAAAGTCGGTTGACAGCAGATATTACCTGCGCAACATTCTCTTTCATCATTCTTGGAAAGTCTTCTCGGTTGCGAGTAGCAAAAAGGGATCCTACTGGCGGTGGGCGTTCTGGCGAGTAGATCCCGCTTAAGAGTCCTACTGCCAATGGGCTAAAGGCCATTGCCCCCAATCCCATGTCTTGAATCAAGCTGAACATTTCCATTTCCATCTGTCGGTTCAGCAGGTTATACAGATTTTGAACACATATGTATGGTACGGCATTGATCCGATCCGCTATCCACAGTGATTTGCAAACTTGCCAAGCGGCGTAGTTGCAACACCCAACGTAACGTACTTTTCCCATGTGAACAAGGTCATCCAGTGTACGTATAGTTTCTTCTAATGGCGTAAATTGGTCGAAACGGTGCACCAGATATATGTCAATATAATCCGTGTCCAGCCGCTTAAGTGACCTCTCAACTTCACGCATGACATGATATCGGGATAATCCCTCATCGTTTGGGCCAGATCCAATAGCAGCGGCAACTTTGGTTGTGATCACAACATCATTACGTCTTCCTTTTAATGCTTTACCTAGAACAACTTCCGATCGTCCAGTGTTAGTCCGGTCATCATTTGGTCCGTATAGGTTAGCACAATCAATGAAGTTGATCCCCAATTCAAAAGCGTGTTCAATTACCCTTTGGGCTTCCAATTCATCAGGTTGTCCTCTAAGTCCCAAACCAAAAGCCAACTGGCTGACCTTAACACCAGCATTCCCAAAATTCACATATTCCATAGTTTATCCTTAATATTCATAAATTATTTGCGGTGGATTTGAAACCAGCATGATAGTTGCGTTCAGCTGGCCTCTTTGCTATCAATGTAGCCTCGCATTTTTCCTTTCTTATCGCGAGTCATTACTACATAGTGCCAGTTCCCATCAGTCACTTGTCCAGCGCTGTTTATTTTTGTATTGCCTCCTTGAAGAGAAAAGTGGATACCTCCATTGTTTGGAACTACAAATGAGCCGTAATTTCTTGGCTGAGCCCCTCGTTTTCGCCTGTTTTCATAACGATGGTTTGCCAAGCCCGTGGTTTTCACACTTCACCCATCTTGTGATTGTGAAGAACCCCAAGGTAAGGTCATCCGAGTGTAGAATAACTACCGCGCCATCTCCATCAAACTTCAACGCTTTCCCGAATTTTTTAACCCATTTGGCCTTTCTTATGTCTCCATCATGGCCATGTCCAGATGCATCCTCGGTTACGTTTCCTTTACTCTCGCCGAAAAGCCACGCGCCTACAAAGTCCTTCTAGTCCTTCTAGTCCTTCTAGTCCTGCATTACCTTTTCCTGGAGAAACGAATTAAAGAATATAAAGGTAAAAATTAAGCATTCGAAACTAAATATTAAATAGTTTCTGTGTTTAAGATTCATGACTTATCTCCTTTAATATTTATCCGATAATTTGCACTCTTAACTTAACTAGGCACACCATAATGCTTGCTGATTAGTTCCTTGGGATTCCCTAGTTTCAATCTATTCTAATAACTCTACAGCGTTAGCAGTCACTTTGTGGAAAGCTTCGATGTATTGATCTAGCAACGCCTCATTTGCTACTGGGAAGGCAGGGATTGTCATCATATCTTGACGTGGTTTTTCAGAGCGAGGTAAATCGCCTTTCTCGTACGTAATTTCACGCTGGATTTCCGGACGTGAAAACGCTGGATGGTTCCGCTCTTGAAATATAGCTGAAAGATGGTTGCATCCGCCTGGAGCACCGCTGGCTACGCTGGCGCCCTCAGCACGCAGGGCTTCAATCAATTTGGACTTGGGTAACCCTCCCAGTTCACCAGCGTCATAGCGGATATAAGGGTTACTATAATATCCACGGAAGATGTATTCTGCTGGCTTCAATGGATGCATACCTGGAAATGCACTAATCCCCTCCATCAGGTACATTACGTTGTCATTGCGTTGTTTATTGCGTTGATCTAGGTGACGAAGTTGAACGCTTGCTATTGCAGCACTGAGTGGTGAAATCCGGTACTTGTATCCAAAACAAGTAGGAGAATACTTATGATAATCTGGATTGGAAAGGTGAGGAATTCGTTCGTAGTGCCCCAAACAAATTGCTCGTTCATGCCAATCCAAGTTGTTGGTAATCATTACCCCTCCCTCACCAGCAGGCAAAAGTTTCCCTGCTTGCATACTGAAACAACCAATATCACCAATTGTGCCAACTTTTTGTCCTTTATAGGTTGCCCCATGTGCGTGTGAACAATCTTCTATGACAATTAAGTTATAGCGTTGGGAAACCTCTACGATAGCGTCCATCTCTGCTGGCATTCCACCAAGATGAACGATAATCACAGCCTTGGTATTGGGTGTGATTCGTTGCTCAATATCCGTTGGATCTGGACAACCAGTGTATGGATCGATGTCACAGAAAACCGGAATAGCTTGGCTGGATAGAATCGGCATGTAGGTTCCCCAGAAAGTTGCCGCTGTTGTAATCACTTCATCGCCTGGACCAACTCCGATTGCAAACAAAGCACTGTGAATTGACGCCGTACCGTTATTATGTGCCAAGGCATACCCAACATCGTGGTAATCTGCGAATTCTTTCTCAAACTCATAGATAGTGCTAGAAAAAGAGATCTCCCCCGTTTTCAGTTGTTCAGTAACTGCAGCAATAACTTCATCATCAATAATCGGCCACTGCGAAGCCTGACTTTGATCAAGTATTATAGCTTTCTTCCCACCATGAATTGCCAGTCTAGTACTCACTATTCAGCCTCTCCTAAACGATAAGTTTTTAGCATTTTTTTAAAGTAATTACTACGTTAATTCTCCGGATAAAAAAACAGATTTCTTAGCCGATCGACAATCGGTAGTTTTTGTGTCGCGTGTAATCGTCCCGTATCCAACGATCATCTCCAATGGTGCCCCAGAAACTTAAACTGTCCATTTGCCGCTACGGTGCAACATGCGATGGAATAGGCCATACGTACCCTATCAAGTGTTTATTCTGTACGCTATCAATGTCACCAACTTGCCAGCCTTTTTGCGCCTCCAGTTTCCATAGTGGTACTGTTAAACTTTCATCGTTTTTAGAAGCTGAAATGTTGACATGTATCGTAGTGTTTCCCAATTTAACAGCTCTAGTCCCTTGCTGAGATCTAACAAGTGCAAAAAAAAGTAGTTTTGCCTCAGTATCATCCACTAACGCTCCAACTTGCCAGTGGTTGTCTTTACTCGTTGAGTTGACACGGTATACAGGTTGAGGCAAGTTTAGTTCTTGTTGCGATAGATCAAGACGATACATTATCTGATTATAATCATATCCAGGAGTGGGATAATCGTTGCCAGAAAAAGTTTTCGTGTAGGTTCCCTCTAAGTAAATCACTTTGCCATTTTGTTGGTCGAACACCGGATGATGCTTAGGATTGTAAAAACTATACTGATTGTGGGTAATGATCTTACGACCATATGCCCACGGTCCTTCTGGTCGAATTGCTTCCGAATACCATATCTCTCCAAGATATGAGGTGCCGGATGATTGTGTTGTAATCATGACCCACTGATTGCGGTAAGCATTCCAGTAAACGCTTCCGTGGTGTGTGACCACTAATTTCCCAGATTCGATATCTGTTAAAAGATTTGGGGCTTCTTTCTCTGTAATCGCCTTATCCTTTATAAGTTGCTGGATCATTTCCCTGTTAGGCCAAGGGACATCTTTACGCCAACCACAGATTAAATTCCCGTTCGCATCTCTATGTATGTTAGGTAGTTTGCTACTTGGCGAAGGTAATAGAAAGGAGTAGGATTCGTAACTTGCGGGATTTAAGATTTCCTTAACATCAGCGGGTACACGCACCCATGGCATAGCACCAGCAAAATAGAAATACGGTTTGCCATTAACTTGATGCAGGAACGGGTGGCCTTGTGGAATCACTATTTGATCTTTAGGGAAGACCATACGACGTTGGAATCGCTTCTTCTCAACATCAAACTCTACAATACCACGTTCGTAGATATCCAGCCAATTCTGTACTTTCATATAGACGGCAAATATCCGTTTTTCTTCATGATCATCACCAAGTAACATTAGGCAGTCGATCCATGTTGGACCTTCCCCTGGCATTTTACATGTTTCCTTGGCAAATCCATCATCGCCAACAAAGTATTCAAAATCAATGCCCTGTTCGGGTAACAGACCACCAGCAATGGGCAATTTTGAGCGGGCGCCCGGAACATGAAAATTACCCAATGGATATCGTGCGCAGTTGGTATCTCCCCAGAACCAATAAATATGGTCGTTGTAGGCTACGCTAACGATACTGTCACTTCCCATCACCTGAGCCTTAAATGGTTCGATACTGGATGTAATAGATCTACCTAATTTCAGGCTGTCGTTATAGATCCCCTGTCCAGTGATTCTATACAAACGTTCGGCTAAATTGAGGCGTCTGACTTTAATCTCTGCTTCTCCGCCGGGAGTCGTGTGTAATTTTACCCCTTGATAGCCAAATCCATCCTTTAAGTATTCGTACCCGTGACCGGAAACGTGGAAAAAGACGTGTTGATCCATTAGACCAAGTTCATGAAAAGCGATCAGTCCATTACTGTCTGTCCAGTATTTCCGGTGGTTAACTGTTTCAAGCTGAATTAGTGGAACGCCACGGCCGGTCTCTTCATCTACAACCTTGATTGCAAAATATTGAGAAAAAGTCTTCACGTGTGATTGTACTTTCTGTGGTTGGCATATATACACTAGGGCCATAATGATTAACCAAGTATTTGATCTTAATGCCATTTTATTACCACGTCTGGTATTTTGTTAAGGTTAGCAAGCACGAAAACTAAGGTTATATTATGCAATCGTAGTAGTAAGGAGGTCAAAGGTTCCAGGCTAACGTCCTTCAGCCATTAATGATTTAACATAATAACGCAATATCAAACGAGATTGACAAAAGGTCATCAATCGATTAATCATCCGAGGCAGGTCTACATTAGCATTAGAGTAGATTCACAATTCTACTAATATACGAGTTGATTGAGGCCTCATGCTCATGAGATTTGGTCGATTAATCTCTCCTCAACTACATCCTATCACCGTTGTTGAATCAACAAAATTTCGGATTTTTATTTTGGAAGTTGCATCTGAAATCGTCGGGTCAGACTCGAGTTTTAGAAGACTTCACTGGGTTGACCTTAGCATAGCAGTGGGGCTAGTAACTTAAATTATTTTGGTACAAGGGGTAAATTTGCACTTGTAACCCCTCCTCAACCAATGGGTTCTGTCCAACCAAATTGCTTACAAGAAACTCCAATTATGAGACGTTGTCAATTTGGATTTTCTCTCCTGTTCCAGCGCTCAAATAAATTGCGTCCAACAACTTCATAAATGTTAAAGCATCGAGAGGAGATACATCGGGTGGGTTCTGGCCTCGAATTGCACCAGCAAAATCCCGTATTTCAGCGTTAAAATCGCCAACACCATGTTCTTCAAAATCGTCGGTAAAGTTGTTGCCATCGGTATAGATCGAGCCTAGGAGGCGGCGTGTTCCAGAGCCTTGCGAGGTAGATGTCTGCTCGATAGTCCCCTCAGTTCCCAATACTCTTAAAGATAGATCCCAGGCACGATCCTCCCAAGTAGGAATAACAGCAGAAGTATCCATTTGAATTGTCATCCCACCAACAAATCCAACTAAGAAACTAAGGTAGTCTTCGGAATGTCGGCCAGCATCGAAAGTCGTTGGAAACGCACTGTGGCTGATCGCATAAGCCCATTCAGGCGGAGGGCAACCCATTAAAAACCAAGCTAGGTCAAGGTAGTGAGAGCCGTGTTGCCCTAAAGCCCCACCTTTTTGCCCCCAACGATATAGCCACGCCCTACTAGGAGGTGCATCATAGTGAGTTCCACGTTCCCGAAAATGGTAATGTACCCGTGTATGATAGACACGACCAATTTTACCATCGGCGATGACTGCACGATTCCTCTTGTTTTCCTTTTGATGTCGCATGAAATACGAATAGACTAACGTCTTTCCGCACTCCGCCGCTATCAAGTTGATTTCCTTTACTTCCTCCGCATTACATCCATGTGGTTTTTGAACTAGCACATGCTTTCCAGCTTTAAGTGCATCGATTACCATCGGCTTACGTATATCAGGTGTGGTCGCAATCCCAACGGCATCAATTCCATCATCTTCTAGCAGTTCTCGATAGTCGTTATAGACTCTATGCACCTCGTTTTTTTCAGCAACTTGGTGAGCAAGCTGTTGATCAAGATCTGCAACTGCCCAGGCAATTGTGTCCTCACACAATGCTGCTCCCGTCACCCAATTTCGACCAACTCCACAACCAACAACTCCGATCTTAATCTTCTTTGACATACCCGCTGTCCTTCATTTGAGCTAGTAATTAAAAACTAGCAGTGGTTAGCTTCCCACCAAGAGGGGTTCAAAACACAATGTCCTCTATTCTAAATAGATCTATCGCACAAGTCAAAGAAATAAGAGGTTCGGGGAAGTGGGCATTGCATATGTCAAAGGAGACTGTCAGTGATTAGACGCAACGGAGCTTTTGTTTCTCTACTTAATTATAGCGAGCTTGCCCGTTTTCCTAGAATTCATAAATTGAATGGAATAGACATATATACCGCCTGCAATATCTGACCGGCCTCCGCTTAGAAGATACCACTCCTTTCGACCACTGTCACTTGGTTCAACTTGCAAATTATCAACTAGTTCCCCTTTGACGTTGTAGATCTCAATTGTCGCGCCGGAAGGTACAAAGTCAAACACGATCATCCCTTTATGAAATTCATTAGATCGGATTGGATTTGGGTAAACAATCACTTGATCTAGGTTTTTGATTGGATTTGGTGTTGGTGGAACTGTGAACACTTGTTTGGCATGGTTAGGATCAATCCAATCATGATCAAGATCCTTTATTTTTGAAATGTGGATTTCGTATGTGACTTCTGGCATAAATGTTCCCGCTGGAAAAGTTAAAATGGCTCTTCGATCCATTTGATCTCGTATGATAGTCCTAGGCTTAATGTCTTTTGGACTATCCTGTGTATGTAAACTGTAATTTTGCACGTCTGACATTGAGTCATCCATATGCGTATCGAAAATGACAGCCACTTGATCAAAACCAATAAAATCGGCGCTAATCATTTTTGGGGGGGTACCAATTGGAACTGGCTTTAGACTCGGATTACTGCTTTTGCTAGCGATTGTAGTGAACTCGAAAGCGATCAATCCATTTTGGCTATTGGCATAAATCTCGTTTAGACCATTGTGGTCTATGTCCCCAGTTATGACCTGTGGCGTTTGAGCCACGGAGTGGTACCATATCGAATCTCCGTTCTGATCAAAGATATAAAGACCAGGGTTTGCAATTATAACCAATTCGTTATCTATGTCCCCATCTACATTACTGATTGTGAGACTATTTCCGTTTCGTCGATACGGCAGAATTTCTTGTGACCATATTGGTCGATAGTTTCCAAGTGTAGCGGTAAAAACCTGAAATTTCCAGCGTGATGCAATTGAAGGAAGATATGGCTCGTTTACTTCACCACCAACAACAAATTCGGGAGCACCATCGCCTGTCAAATCGCCTACTGCGAGTTGATATGCATCTTCAATATCCATTTTGATATGCCATTTTTGGCGAAAATTAAACTCATCAAGCAATTCATAAACTAGTAGGTCTCCATCGCTATCACCGATTATTATTTCAACTCGTCCATTAGTATCAAAATCTGCGATAGCAAAATCTTGGATAGCGTTAATGCCGTCGGTTTCATTTTGAATTGACGTAACTTGGTCGAAAAACCCATTTTCATTTTTCGACCAGATAAGGATAAGTCCTGAATAATTGTTCGCACCGACAATTTCTTGAAGACCGTCACCATTTAGGTCCTTGACTTGTGCAATTTCGATAATTTCTGATTCCCAAATAATTTTCTCAGGGTAGCCATTTGGTATCGAGCTCTCAATCAAAAAGATACGGTTGCCATCGTCACCGAGTATTTCGATTAATCCATCTTGATCTGCATCACTAACCTGCAGTGGTTTGAAGTTAAGTGGAATGGTGTATACAAGCTGATTCTCTTCATAAATTTGTACATTTTTTGTTGGTGTATTGCCAAAAGGTTGACCAACAATTTCCAAGAGGCCATCGCGGTCGAAATCAGTGGCGAAATTGACTAGGTGAAGAGTTGGGATACCAGTAGCCTTTTTCAAAAAATTACCCTTTACGACCTTTGGTTGAATCATTGGTGTTTGATAGAATTTCCCAACATTGTCATTGATAGTTTTGAGAGCAGCACTATTTTGAGACTGAATGTAAAACTGATTTTCTTTGGGTGGAAGCCAGAAGATATGTTCGCGGCTCAAGGAACTCTCCATAATCGGATTGAATTTCTTCCCAATATCGCGAGTGTACAAAATATCAGTTGTAAAATCATCTGTTGACCATGTTACAACCTTAAGGCGCTGACTACCCAATATCCAATTGCCAATTTTTAGATTTTGTATTTGTGGTGCAGAATGGTCGACATGGACTACTACATGGTCGTGGAGCGCTTCATTGTTATGTGAGCGTGATTCCAGACGAATTGTGTAAACTCCCTCGGGCATATTAGCAGTACTCCACGTCATTAGATTTTCTCTAAACTTTTGGCGTGAACTTGGGGATGAAATTGAGATCCATTGGTTTGGTTCCTCTGAAATACCATAAAAAAGTTGCCACTCTTTAAATTTAAATCCTCCTGTGTGTCCGATGATGTCCACACTTATGTCACTACTAGTTCTGGTTTCTGGAGAGAGGATTCGTGCTAACATCGAATTACTTGTCAGCAGCGCACGTTTGGCATTGACCTGCCCCGCACCCAGAAATTCTGGGCTATCCGGAATAGGTTTTGCTGTTGAAACAAGAATTTCCCGTACTTCTTCATGGGTCAAGTTTATTCGCTTTGAAAACAGCAACCCCGCGATACCAGCAATGTGTGCGGTAGCCATCGATGTGCCAGAGAGCAAACGATATTTGTCATTAATATGAGTGCTAATAATCTGTGCTCCAGGGGCTGCGATATCTATACCCGACCCAAAATTCGATTGATAAAATCTTTTTCCATCCATACCAGTTGATCCAACAGCAACTACTTTCCGATAACCAGCTGGAAAAATCACCTCAGAGTCCATGTTGTTTCCACCTGCTGCAACCAAAAAGGCACCGCGCGCATAAGCATAATTGATTGCATCCTGTAGCACAAATGAGTTTCGATCGCTTCCCCAACTCATGTTGATGACTTTTGCATCGTTATCAATTGCGTAGACGATTGCAGCCGATGACTTACTATCCTGTAGCCCCGTTCCTCCAGAATTAAGTGATGTTCCTGCACGCAAAGCCATTACTTTGCAGTTTCGGGCAATACCTGAAATACCAATTGCGTTGTTAACTTTGGCGCCGATGATACCAAAAACATGTGTGCCATGTCCTGTTAAATCAGTAGGATCATTATCGCCATCTGTAAAATCCCACCCGTACACATCATCAACGTAACCGTTGCCATCGTCATCGATCTTGTTTTCTGGGATTTCATCCTTGTTTTTCCAAACTTGATCTGAAAGATCCGAATGTGCGTAAAAGACACCAGTATCAACGACTGCGACAACTACTTTTGGATCTCCAACTTCAATTTCCCAAGCTTCCAGTATACCAATAATTGGTAGATTCCATTGCTGTTCAAACTTTGGATCATTAGGTGAAAATTTACTGTTTTGTGAAAACCTTATGAAATTGAACTCTGCGACCTCAATACTGGGATGACTGTTGCATTTGGACTTTGCAGATTCAAGTTTTGTAAACGGTGAAAAATACAAAAGATAGGTATGTTCAAGCTTCGGTTCAAGGTTGGGAAAACGAAGGTGAGGAAATACTTTTTTAAATGATAGAGCATTCATTTCCTGACAAAGATCTTTAACTATTGTTCCAGGTACAACTCGAACGATTAATTGGCTAGGAACAATATCAGAATAATCTCCGTATGAAGCGGAAACAATTGTTAATAACACAACAGGAAAAAAAATAAAAAAAAATAATCTTTCAAACAAAAATTTTCACCACCACAAATCTTCGCTAAACAGAGTAACAGCAATATCTTAGCACGTCAATTGAAAATCATGTCGTCACTTTTTTCGGTTTCCACGTAAAAAAACATTGACAGAAAAACGATTACAAATTATGATATGGCATCCTCTTAAAGTAACAGATATTGTGTAGTATGGAAAATTACACACAAGATATAGTGCTTTTATGAAATGTCCTTATTGTAACGAACCCACCACAAAAGTGATAGAAAAGCGTGATACCGACAAGGAAAGCGTAGTACGTCGAAGGAGGGAATGTAGTATTTGCTCCAAGCGGTTTACGACATACGAACGAGCTGAAGTATTAGATCTATTCATTATAAAAAAAGATCAGCGTCGTGAAATTTTCGACCGACAAAAGTTGCGGATTAGTTTGACCAAAGCTTGTGAGAAGCGACCAATAAAACATGAAAAGCTTGAAAGCCTAGTTAGTGAAGTTGAACAAAAGTTAATTAGAATTCGACGCACGGATATCGAAAGTGGAATTGTTGGTGAGATCGTTATGGATCTCTTGAAAGAAATTGATGAAGTCGCTTACATTCGTTTTGCCTCTGTCTATCGAGATTTCAAAGGCGTTACTGATTTTGAGAAGGAATTACAAGAAATTTCAAAGACTGAGTAACCCATGACTTACTCAACCTTTCGCAAATTGTACAGTTTTAACTATTGTTAAACCTTTTGTCGGTTTATGAGGTGTTTATATTATGGCTAAAATTCAACAAGTTAAGAAAAGGGATGGTCGTGTCGTGGATTTTGAACCACGCCGAATTGAAAATGCCATTCAGCAAGCGTCAATCGCAACAGATAGTCATCTGCCAAACCTGATTATTAACGATATTACACGTCTTATCATCGAGGAAACCGAAGAGAAGTTCACAGACAAAGTCCCTGGGGTAGAAGACATTCAGGATGTTGTCGAACAGAAGTTAGTTGAAAATAATTTCTTTGATGTTGCCAAAGCCTATATCCTTTACCGAAGAGAACGTGAGGAAATGCGTCGCTCAGAAGAATTTGATAAAGCTGATAAAACTGATGAAGATTGGATCAACGTTAAGAAGAGGGACGGAAGTTTAAAAGGGTTTGATAACGGAGAAATCAGGAATACTCTGACCAAGTTCTCAAAAGATATTGATACAACTTTGGACCTAGATTCTATCGTCAAAAACTGTAAGAAGAATGTATATGATGGAATTACAACATCTGAAATTAATCAAGTATTAATTATGGTACTAAGAGCTCAAGTAGAGTACGAACCGGTTTTTTCGCTGTTGGCAACACGCGTTTTATTCAATGACCTATATAAGGAAATTCTCAACGCTGATCGGTTCTCAGCTGGTTTTTCTACACTTTACCAAAATATGTTTGAGCGTCAACTTAAGCAAGGAGTTAGTATTGGCCGTTTAGATCCACGATTGCTTGTTTTTGACATTCATCAATTGATAGAGGTAATTAGACCCGAAAGAGATGATAATTTCCGGTATTTAGGTGCTCAGACGCTTTATGACCGATATTTTTTAAAAGGGTATGATCAAAGCGTAATTGAATTACCGCAATATTTTTGGATGCGAATTGCAATGGGGCTCGCAATTAATGAGAAAAATCGCGAAGAAAAAGCAATCAAATTTTACAATGTGATGTCCCACCTTCACTATGTGCCTTCGACACCTACGCTTTTCCACTCAGGAACAACGCATCCGCAAATGAGTTCCTGCTATATAACAACTGTAGAAGATAATTTGGCTCATATTTTCAAGTGTATTGGTGATAACGCGCAACTAGCGAAATGGTCCGGAGGTATTGGTAACGACTGGACCAACATCAGAGCAACAGGAAGTACGATAAGAAGCACTAATGTTAATAGCCAAGGGGTTATTCCTTTTTTGAAAATTGTTGATTCTGCCACTGGTGCTATTAACAGAAGCGGTAAGAGGCGTGGTGCAACCTGTGTATATTTGGAGACATGGCATTATGATATTGAGGATTTTATTGAGCTTCGTAAGAACACGGGCGATGACCGTCGTCGTACCCACGATACAAACACGGCAAACTGGATTCCTGATCTCTTCATGAAAAGAGTTTTAAATAATGAGGATTGGATCTTGTTTTCGCCAGATGAAGTCCCAGATCTCCACCATGTATATGGCAGAAAGTTTGAAGAACGTTATGAACACTATGAACGGAAAGCCGAACGAGGAGAAATCAAGTTATGGCGAAAAATAAAGGCCATTGACCTCTGGAGAAAAATGGTTACGCAACTCTACGAGACTGGTCATCCATGGATAACTTTCAAAGATCCTTGTAATATTCGTTCACCTCAGAGTCACATTGGAACGATACACAGTTCGAATCTTTGTACCGAGATAACATTAAATACATCACGTGATGAAACAGCTGTCTGTAACCTCGGTTCAGTCAATATTTCAAACCACATCTACAAAGGAAAACTTGATCGAGAGCTATTACAAGAAACAATTAAGGTTGCTATGCGAATGTTGGATAACGTAATAGATCTCAACTTTTATCCAACCTCAGAGGCAGAAAACTCCAATCTGAAACACCGCCCAATTGGTCTAGGTCTCATGGGATTTCAAGATGCGTTATACAAGATGGATTTGCAGTTTGACTCAGTGAATGCAGTTAAGTTCTCCGATGACATGATGGAGTTCATTTCCTTTCATTCGATTCTTGCCTCGTCGGAAATTGCCAGAGAGAAGGGATGTTATGAATCATTCTCTGGGTCAAAATGGGATCAGGGCTTGTTCCCCATTGATACCTTACGTCAACTTGGCCAAGAACGGGATATGGAAATTGAGGTGGATCTCACAAATCAGCTCGACTGGTCAGTGGTAAAAGAACATGTTAAAGAATATGGAATGCGGAATTCTAACTGCATGGCGATTGCCCCGACAGCGACGATCGCAAACATTAGCGGTTGTTTTCCATCTATTGAACCTATTTATAAGAATATTTATGCAAAATCAAATTTTAGTGGTGAATTCACTATGATTAATTGTTTTCTTATCCAAGAATTGTCTAAAGAGGGGCTTTGGAATCGAGAAATGCTTGAGAAGTTGAAATACCATGATGGTAGTATTCAAGCCATTCCAGAAATTAGTCCCGACATAAAAAGAAAGTACAAAGAAGTCTTTGAAGTAGATCCCGTTTGGTTGATCAAACATGCTGCTGTTCGTGGGAAGTGGATTGATCAAAGCCAATCTTTGAACATCTTTACACCCTCTGTCTCTGGCAAACAGATCTCTGACATCTATTTTAATGCTTGGAGATGTGGGATTAAAACGACCTATTATTTAAGGACACTGGGAGCATCTGCAATTGAAAAAAGCACAATTGATATTAACAAAAAATTCGATAATGTTGCCGTTACCTCTGCGATGGAAGGCTCAGTGGGAGAAATGTCTCTTGGCAGTAATGTCTGCAATGTGGATGACGAAGCATGTGAAGCTTGTCAGTAGTTAAGTGATTTGGTAAGTGACCTTTATGATTATTAAAACTATAGCTTGGACTTTAATTGTGGAGCCTATATGTCAGTTGATTTTCCATTACATAAAACCATCATTAATAATTCTTCCATAGATCCTAACAAAATCTTACCCATGCAATACAAGTGGGCAAGAAAACATTACAAGAAAGGGGTTGCCAATAATTGGGTTCCCGAAGAAGTAAATATGCAACAAGACATCGAAACCTGGCGTAGCCGAGATGAATTGAGCAGTGGCGAACGAAGATTAATTCTATGGAATATGGGATTCTTCTCAACGGCAGAAAGCCTGACGGCTAACAACCTCGTGCTTGCTATTTACAAACACATAACTAATCCAGAATGCCGTCAGTATTTACTTCGTCAAGCGTATGAAGAGGCCGTACATACCGATACGTTTATATATTGTTGTGACACTCTCGGAATTGACCCTGACGAAGTGTACGATATGTATCAGCGAATTCCAAGTATTAGGCGGAAAGATCAGTTTGTTATCGAGATGACCAAGTCGGTTATGGATCCCAGCTTCACAACTGTCGGAGAGGAAAACATTCAAAAGTTTGTACATGATCTTGTTGGTTATTATGTTATTATGGAAGGAATCTTCTTCTATGCTGGTTTTGTGATGATGTTATCATTTCTACGGCGTAACAAGATGGTCGGGGTTGGGGAGCAGTTTCAATTCATTTTGCGTGATGAGTCAGTTCACTTAGCATTTGGATCGGATCTCATTAATACAATTGTTGATGAAAACCCTTCAATTTGGACGGATGAATTCACAACAAATATTAGCCAGAATATTCAACAATCGGTTGAATATGAATATGAATATGCTAAAGATTGTCTGCCTCACGGAATTCTTGGACTCAATGCTGAAAGCATTAAACAGTATGTTGAGTATATTGCTGATCGCCGTCTAGAGAGAATTCGGCTCAACAAACTCTATGGCACCCATAATCCTTTCCCTTGGATGAGCGAGGTTATGGATCTTAGAAAGGAGAAGAATTTTTTTGAGACGCGTGTGACTGAGTATCAAACTGGTGGCGTTTTACAGTGGGGTTAATCTCCACTTTTCTTAATTCTTAAAGAGTACATGACCTTATGAAAAGGAGATTTTCATTGTGTTAACAGCAGGGGTGGAGAACGTAAATCGCGATTTTAGGCTGTTTACAGGTCGTGCTAATCCTGAGCTTGGAAAAGAGATTGGTTCAATTTTGGGCGTTGAACTTGGAAAAATTGCCATTGCGACTTTTCCTGACAGTGAAATTCATGTTCAAATTGAGGAAAGTATCCGGGGAGCAGATATATACATTGTTCAGCCAACGTGTGAACCGGTTAACGATAATTTGATGGAATTGCTCATTGTCATGGATGCACTGAAACGTGCATCTGCACGCCAGATTACAGCGGTGATACCTTATTTCGGGTATGCACGCCAAGATCATAAATCAACTGGTCGTGAACCAATCAGTGCCAAGTTAGTGGCGAACCTGCTAGCATCAGCTGGTGCCGATCGTATTATCTCGGTAGACTTGCATGCCACTCAGATTCAGGGTTTCTTTGACATTCCGTTTGATCATTTAACAGCGCTAGCAACCTTGGCTAGCTATCTCAAGGAGAAGCACGTTGAGAATGGTGTCATCGTATCACCTGATGTAGGTAGGGCTAAATTTGCGGAGAAATACGCCGATTTGCTTGGGTTGCCAATGGCTCTGATGCATAAACGACGTGCTGGTATTGGTGGGACTGACGTCGAGGTAAAGGCGGAAATAATTGGTGATGTTCGGGAACGAACACCTATTATCATTGATGACTTAATTGCTAGTGGTAGCATTTACAAGCATGCCGACTCCTTAGTGGCAGAAGGTGCTAAGCCTGCTTATATTAGCATTACCCACCCGGTTCTGACAGGTGATGCAACGCAGCGGCTCAATCGTCCATCGATTCAAGAAATCGTGACAACAAATACAATTCCTGTACCAGCCGAAAAACAGATAGATGGTAAGGTGAACGTACTATCGATTGCTCCGCTTCTTGCTGAAGCAATTCTCCGCATCCATCAACACAAATCAGTTAGCAAGGTGTTCTTGGATCAGCAAGTTATATTCCCAGTATAGTGATAGATGACTTTGTCCTATTAAAATACATGGTTGTGAATTCACATGTATAAGGAGGAATGAAGTTTTGCGCGGTTTGGTTTTGAGTGCATTGTAGGTAAAAAAGTGGGGTAGAGGGATGAAGGTTTTGCTTTTGGGAGCAAATGGTTATATGGGACCTCATCTTGTCAAGGTACTGGAGAAATTCTATCAACTTCGAATTACCGACATTATGCCGATTGAATCAGAACATGAAACTATGGTAGTTGATGTGACAAATCTAGGTCAAGTGATGGAAGCAACAGAAGGCATGGATGCTATCATCAACTGTTCAGTACTACGACATGACCGAAAACTCGCCTTCGACGTTAGTGCGCGAGGTTCTTATAATGTTATGCATTCTGCGGTGAATCGTAAAATTCAACGTATAATTCAGACGGGGCCGTGGACAGCTACTAATGGGCAAATGACCTTTGACTTGGATTTTGAATTGAATCCAGATTCATCGCCAAGTCCTGGTACAGAAGTTTACGCTCTTACGAAGTCATTGGGACAGGAAATTTGCAAAGTTTTTACAGAGAATTACCGTAGCTTGTATGTACAGTGCTACTTGTTTTCTGTATTTGTTGATTATGACGATCCTAGAGAAGGCTGTGATAGCAACGAATTTCAGTTGAGTTGGCGTGATACAGCAGAATTGTTTCGGCTTGGTTTAGAAATTAAGTTGACAGACCTACCGTCACGATTTGAGATATTCTACCCTTCAGCTGATCTCCCTCATCAAAAGTTTAAATTTGATAAAGCGAGAAAAATCCTTGGTTTTGTTCCGCGGGATAGTTTTGAAAAAATGTGGCAGAGAGAGCAAATGATGGAGAGAAAGCAACCATGAAGTTTGAAAGAAACGATATCCTTGATCGACTTAGAAAAAATATTGAATCGGGACAACCGATCATCGGTGGAGGTGCTGGTACCGGTTTATCAGCCAAGTGTGAAGAAGCAGGTGGAATTGATCTAATCGTGATTTATAATTCTGGTCGTTTTCGCATGGCAGGGCGTGGATCGCTGGCGGGTATGATGCCATATGGCGATGCCAACCAGATTGTCATTGAAATGGCGAGCGAAGTGCTTCCAGTGGTGAAAGATACTCCGGTTTTAGCGGGTGTTTGTGGCACTGATCCATTTCGAATTATGGAAGACTTCTTAAAAATAGTCGATTTGACAGGATTCTCCGGTGTACAAAATTTCCCAACAGTTGGGTTGATTGACGGGATTTTCCGGCAAAATCTTGAGGAAACCGATATGGGATATGGTCCAGAAGTTGAGATGATTCGAACCGCGCACAATCTTGGCATGCTTACAACACCATACGCTTTCAATGCACTGGAAGCAGAACAGATGGCTGACGCAGGTGCGGACATCCTCGTAGCTCACATGGGATTAACAACAAAAGGTACAATTGGTGCTAAGACAGCCCTAACACTTGGAGATGCCGCCCAAAAAGTGCAGGAGATCCATGACGCAGCAAAATCGGTTAATCCGGGAATTTTGGTCATTTGTCATGGGGGGCCTATTGCTGAGCCGGATGATGCACAGTATATTCTTGACAACACTGATGGTGTTGTTGGGTTTTATGGAGCTTCAAGTGCTGAACGGTTACCAACTGAACAGGCAATCAAGGCTCAAATCGAATCATTTAAATCAATCACTTTTTAGATCGTATCTTTCTCGTGTAATTGATTCTTTCCTCAGAATTCCCACTTTAACAAAGTCGATTGGTTCCGCCAAACCAGTAATCCAACCCCAGTTCCAATTGTTGCTCCTGTTAGTACATCTGAGAGGTAGTGGCGGCCAAGATAAATTCTGGAGAACCCAACCATCCCCGCGCCGATGTACAAAGGGATCCTCAACTTTGGGTGGCGCTTTCCTAGTATGGTTGCGATAACAAAAGCATTTGCTGTATGTCCAGATGGTAAGGCAGGAGTGTCAGTATTATGTATATCAAGGGGACGACGTCGATTAATCAGCCTTTTTGATGTATAAACAATTAAGCTGGATCCTAAAAATGCAGATGACATCAGCCGCCCCATTTCCCGGGTTTTTTCTTTCCCATAAGTCACATTAAAAAGGGACAATCCGATGACAGCATAAGGATCGCCAAAATGCGTAATATTTTCCATCAATGTATGTCTTGTTGATCCAGAGTTCTTTTTGTCATAAATCGCATCAAATATTCGTTGATCTAGCTTCTCCAATGTGTTGGGTTCTGCCGCCGAGGAGATCAATATAAAAATAACAAAAAAAATAGTCGATAAAAACGCTAGGTTTTCTTTCATTTTTGTTTTGCAATCATATTTTGGTATGGATCAACTTCCACTGTGAAGTCTGGGGGAATCAACGTTGTTGCACTTGGTTCAACTATAATTGATGGTCCATTTATTTTGCTTCCTACTTCTAGATCTTCTCGATGGTAGAAATTAGTAGGATGGTTTTCCCCATTGAAAACTACATCCTTAGGATCAGGTTTTGCGTTATTCTTCGATCCTAGCTTTTGAATCATGGTCATCGAATCTTCTGTCTTTCCGACGGCGCGAACTCGCAAATTAACAATCTCTATAACAACATCATGTTTAGCGTGACCAAAACGTTGATTATGTATACAATGGAAACTCTCAGCAAAGTTTGGAGTAAACTCAATGTTTAATTCGTGTGACTGTCCAACATAACGTACATCTATTGTTTGTTGAAAAGTCACTTGATTGTACTCGAAACCCTCGGCCAACATATCGTCTTTTGCTTGGCTAATCAATTCAGAAAAATGATGGCTCAGTTCAGAAAAAATGGTTGTTTCAATTGATTTTCTTAAAACTGTTTGCGAATAATCTTTAACCACGTCTGACAGTATCATGCCATATGCTGATAGCAATCCGCAATTCGGTGGGATGATGATAGCAGAAGTCCCGAGATTTCGTGCCAAGTCACAGGCGTGCAAACCTCCCGCTCCACCAAAAGATACCATCGCAAAATCGCGTAGATCAAACCCTCTTTCAATAGAGATCACTCGGATTGCCCTCTCCATTTTGGCATTTGCAACATCTATAATTCCTTCGGCTACTTGTATGGGAGTAAGCTTAGCTTGATGAGAAAAACCAGTGAATGCCTCGTTTACCCGCCCAAGATGAAGTGGCATATGACCTCCGAGAAAATGGTTTGGATCAATTCTCCCTAAGTACAAATTTGCATCAGTTACTGTAACCTCTTCACCTTTTCCATAACAGATTGGACCAGGGACAGCACCCGCGCTTCGAGGTCCAACTTTGAGGGCCCCACCTGAATCGATTTCAGCGATGGATCCTCCACCTGAACCAACCGTATGGATATCGATCATTGGGATTTTAATAGGTATACCACTGATATCACTTTCAGTGGTTACGGAGATTTTAGAATCACACAGGCTTACATCGGTTGATGTCCCTCCCATGTCAAAGGTAATAATCTGATCGAAGCCTGCTGTTTGTGCAACTTTAAAGGCTCCAATAACTCCGCCTGCCGGACCAGAAAGCACGGTACGAATTGGCTGGTCACATGCCGTTTGAGCTGAAATACTACCACCGTTTGATTGCATAATACGAATTGGAAACGGGAGTTCCGTTCTGAGTTTTGAAATGTAGCTATTAACTTTTGGCAAGACATAGGCATTGGCAACAGTTGTGCTGAATCTTTCAAATTCTCTATATTCCGGTAAAATTTTATGGGATGCTGATACCGGGATATTCAGTTCGACTGCTTTCTCTTCTACAATTTGTTCATGTTTTGGGTTGGTGTATGAAAAGAGAAAGCATACTGCAATGGCTGATATCTGGTTCATATCAACTTGACTGATAATTTGATCAAGTTGTTTCATATCAATTGGTGTCTGGATACAACCGTTGTGTAAAATCCTTTCGCGTACACCAAATCGTTGTTCACGAGATACTAGAGGAACAGGTTGCATTATATTTAAATTGTATAAATCTGGCCTAGCTTGCCTCCCTATTTCTAATATATCTTCAAAATTCTTTGTAGTAATCAAAAGGATTTTAGCACCTCTGCGTTCAAGAAGTGTGTTGGTGGCAATAGTAGATCCATGAATAATTTCAATATGCTGGTGTTCGTCCACACCATTCTTCTCTAAAATTTGATGGATACCTTGCAGTACAGTGAATGCGGGTTCTTGAGGATTCGAGAGGATTTTATTGGTGAATATTTTGTTATCAATACTCATTACTATGTCAGTAAATGTCCCACCAGTGTCGATACCAATCTTAACTTCAGAACATGTTTTTCTCATTGACACTACAGTACCAAGAAAGTATTCCTATTCGTCATTCAATTGAAAAAACTATCGGACGGCAACACGTGATAATGCCAAGGTGCAATCCAATTGAATAAACCACCAAGAAAGTTTGGATATAAACTGCCTGCCCCAAGCTAGCCAGTCGATTTATATCCTTTCAAAGTGGAGTGAACTTGTTGAACTACGTTGCCCCAATCACCTTGACGGCTTTGCCGAAAAAGCGTCATCGAAGGATACCATGGTGTATCAGAGCGATTAGTTAACCACCTCCAATCAGCTCCATAGTGCAGTAGGGTCCAGACCGATTTACCGAGTGCCCCAGCCATGTGTGCAGTTGTATTCGAGATAGTGATTACGAGATCAAGGGCTGCAACTTGGGCCGCGAAATCATCGAGACTCTCAAGTGGATTTATCTCTGTGTCGCAATGAATTGATATACCAGTATCATTTGCAAACTGATCCAACTCGAGGGCAAGGTCACCATATTCATATTGGAGGTTGATAAAAAAGCAATCATTTAAGGATAATAGTGGCTCCAACTGCTCAAGAGGTACACTTTTTTGTTTGCCTACACTTTTATTCATACTGTTCCAAGAGATACCAACTAGTGTTTTGCCTTCGGCTAGCTGTTGATACCTGTTTCTGCACTTTTGTGTTATATGGTCACTAGCTTTAAGATAAGCATGGCGTTTGGGGAAATCCTCTTCATCTGTTAAAAACCATCGGGGTAGGCTGGCAATTGGAGATTGGACATCGATAGTTGTGCTGAGGAGTTGAGGAGTTGGTGGGATCTGGGCTGTATGGAAATGGATAGTAGGAAAAGAGCGCTCTAAGAGAGGTAGTAGACGGTACTCAGTTTCGACGAAGATTTTTTGAGCATGAGCTTGTAATTCAACCAGTAAAGATGCGAACATAATACAATCGCCTGTACCTTGTTCCTGCCAAATGAGAATCGATTTACCATCTAGTGAGCTGCCATCCCACATCGGCTGTGGAAAATCCTTCCTATTTTCTGCAGCAAATTCATCACATTTCCACCGCCATTGATACTCTTCCCAACCTTGTTTGAAGTTTCCCTGTTTTAAATAAGATAACGAAAGATTTTTGTGTGCTTCAGCGTATTGAGGATTGATCTTCAATGCTTGCTGATAAGCGTGAATAGACTGGTCCAATTCACCTTTTGCATCTAGGGTATTACCGAGATTTGAGTAGGCGGGAGCGTATTTGGGGTTGATCTCTAATGCTTTCTGATAAGCGTGAATGGATTCATCCAACTGGTCCATCTCTTTCAACACATTGCCCAAGTTATTATATACTTCAACGTATTGAGGATTGATCTTCAATGCTTTCTGATAAGCGTGAATGGATTCATCCAACTGATCCATCTCTTTCAACACA
>Ga0207984_1000276_pt1 | contig 32481 bp, 21 predicted proteins | sample ETNtaG_30_FD_185760 | JGI IMG/M metagenome (GOLD analysis project Ga0207984, IMG submission 185760) | Marine microbial and viral communities from oxygen minimum zone, Eastern Pacific Ocean - ETNP201306PF43B (SPAdes) (version 2) | ecosystem: Environmental > Aquatic > Marine > Oceanic ...
ATTTCACCCAACCGCTTTGTCCACCTGGAACCATTGCCAGAGACAATTGGCCGGAGCGAGGACCCTATTATCGTGATGTATTCCAAACTATTGAAGGAGGATTAGGCTATTGGGTGAGTACCCAATTTGGATCTGCTCAACCTAAATACAGGATAAATGGCACACCTAATGGCTATAACCATGAAATATCTTCTCCTGGTTGGGGATTTGGGAAAGTGGAGGCCTTAAGCGAAGATAAAGTTGGTATTGCTCAGTTGACTAACCGCTTGCTGATTCCTCCAGACGGCATAACTTTTAGGGATGGATCGGAAGGTAATATACTAGGCACTGCTTGGATGGCACTGCCCATGACATCAAAAAAAACAGGAGCACCCACTCCAACTGGTAATATGTGTTGGACATTATTCCTTAATTCATCTAGTTTCAAAGGAGCAGTTGCATTTTGGATTCCGGAAACATGGAGTAGGCTTTCAAGAGAATATAACACTATTATTGGGCGTGGGCTTGACACCAGGTTAGGAATCATGAACAGCGGAGCTATGGAGATAAATACAGTCCCTTATTTTGATAGCGAAGATACCACAGGAAATAAATATATCAAAATCCCTCAACTCAAGTTCCCCGTTAACAAGGATGGAGTCACTACTCTCATGCAGGATGTGATCATGTATTCCAAGGAATCCATTTATCAGCAGGTTGAAGCTTGGAAAAAAGGTGGTCAACCTCCAAAAGGCAATTTTGGTACTGACCACAAATCATTGTGGAAACCTGTTATTAGAAGCAACGCTATCTCATTAAAACAGGGGCCAAAAAATCTTCCCTTGTTAGAATTGGATGAGATTTTTCGGACCACAGTCTTCAGTACGAATGAATCGCATTCTTTCGGTTTAGAGTGGATTGATGAAAATACCAGAGGGATTTTTCCTGAATATTTCAAACAAGAAGGAGAAGCGATGGTGCCTATTTCCATCGAAAAAGTTCCTGAGGAAACAAGGCTTGTACCTCAGGAGTTTATGACATACAAGTCCAACCATAATTATCTACCTACTCAAGAACAAAAAGATCAATGGACCGTACCTGACCCTCGTCTTGGCCCCTTCAAGACTATGCTGACCGATGGTTCAGAAATAACTTATTCATGGTACCGTTTTGTAGATCAACCTACGCTTCAACATTTGAAGTGGAGTCCAACTGAGAAAAAAGATTTACAGAACCTGGTGGAAGAAATACATGCCAAATGGACACCTGACAAAGAGTATATACCTCCACCTGAAAATGGGAGATTAGCAGAAATAGATCCAGCTCTTATACTTAAACCTCCCAAAGATTTGGAAATTGGTTACGTTCCAATCGTTTTGAAGCAAATAGCATCAAGATATTAATTGATATAATATCTCCCTCTAGAATGAATCACATTGTAATAGCTTAGTAGAACAATTTTCTACCATCACTAAGCTCTAGCCTCATCCGAAGTAAAAGGTTCTCAAGGCAACGCCCATCTGAGTGGCAAAGATAATGGAAAATTAAGGGAGAGGCGCTGTCATCAACCTTAATCTAGATCTCGTATTCCCCATCCAGATGGGGAATACGAGATCTAGTGTTGTGCTATCTTGAAACCTGTTCTTTTGTACTTGAAATTATTCCATTTGACCTTTAGTCTCCGATCAAAATAAGCGACCTTCTTTTTTTGTATGCAATCCTGTATTTTTAGACTGTTATTCTATGCAGATATGTATAGCATGCTGAAAACGAATGATTTCCCAAAATAGCACTACACTTTTTACTCTTAGTGCATCTATACTAATGGGGTTCTTCTATCAGAAAAAACAAATCTAAATTAAATCAGTGATAAAAAGATGAGATTATTATCTTCCTGTTCTTTGCTACTAAGTGTTTCTTATTTTCAACTATTCTCACTCCTAACCTTATTGATATTATCAATTCACCAGCCTACCAAGGGATTAGCACAGGATAAACCACAATCCCTTTTGCATGGTACTGTGCGGGATCAAACCACCCAGCAACCCATTACCAAGGCTACTATCACGATCATCGGCCAACCAGATAAGAATGCTACCAGTAATCAGAAAGGCACATTCTCTTTGCAGATGCCCATTGGCACCTATTCAATTCAGGTGTTTCATCCTAGTTATAAAACCGTTGTCAAAACTGACATCGTTGCCACAACTGGGCGAGTGCGACCATTGACAATTGAGTTGAAGCCCTTAGTTTTTCGGCTTGAAGGTATAGACGCAACAACCAATTTCTTTTTGCATAAACCAGACATCTCAACCAGTGCTCACAATTTCAGTTTCGAAGAAGTCCGCCGATCTGCTGGCGGCTTTGAAGATATACACCGAGCTATGCGTTCAGTGCCGGGAGTCGCATCCGCTTCTGACAATCTTAATGCTTTGGTAGTTCGAGGAGGACACCCTCGGGAAAATCTGACCCTGCTCGATGGCATTGAGATTCCTAACAGTAACCATTACGGGGAACCAGGCTCTTCCAGTGGTGGGATTAGCATGATAAACCTCGATTTTGTTCGTGAATCTAACTTTTATACGGGTGGCTTTTCGGCCAAGTACGGGGACAAGCTGTCTTCAGTGATGGACATTAAACTTCGAGAAGGCAACCGAGATCGGGTTCAAGCCGACATTAATGCCGGCTTCGCTGGCTTCGGCGCTATGCTGGAAGGGCCACTGCCTAACCGTAAAGGCAGTTGGATGACCTCCTTGCGCCGAAGTTACTTCGATTTGTTAATAGACCTAGTACCTGATTCGTTTGGTGGTACAACGGCTGTACCTAACTACAGCAATTTTCAGACTAAATTAACCTACGATTTGACTCCAACCAATCTTTTATCTATGATCGGTATTGGTGGAATTGATCAGATACAGATTATGAGTGCCGATGATCCCTTAAGCCGAGGGACTAGCTCTGCCTATCGAGACTCTTATCAATATACACTCGGCTTCAACTGGAGATGCTTGTTTTCTGAAAAAGGATATTCTAACGTTACGTTGTCACATTCTCGCTATCAATATATGATCGATGTAGGTGACGCTAAAGGTGCTGGAGCATTCACCAGTGATACGTTAGAAGGAGAAACACAACTAAAAGGTGAAATCAACTACGATCTTGCCCCTCAACATCAGATGATACTTGGTACCTCTACTAAACTGGCCAACCTCGACCACCAATTTACCTCCAGGGGAATAGACGTTTACAACAACGAAACAGGACGGGTTATACGAATTGGAAACCTGGATATTGACCAACAAGAAGGAACTTATAAAGCTAACGGTTATTTGCACTATACTCTTCGACCACTGCCAACATTAGACATCAAACTCGGATTCCGTACAGACCACTACGCTTTGACAAATCAATGGCATTTGAGCCCACGTCTGGGTTGGAGCTATCAACTGGCGACTAAAACTCGACTCAATGTTGCTTACGGCATTTATTATCAGACTCCCGCTTATTTTTTCATGATGTGGGATGAACGAAATCGAAATCTACAAGATCTAAAAGCAACCCACTATATCCTAGGACTAGAACACTTGTTTGCTGAGGACTTACGATTCAATATAGAAACATACCGTAAAAATTATGACGATTACCCTGTTTCAAATGCAGAGGGTGTAGCCACCTTTGCCAATAACGGTTCTGGATTAGTACAGGGAATTGATCTCCTTTTGCAAAAGAAACTGTCGCAACGACTGTATGGACGGGTTAGTTATACCTATTCTGTGGCTCGTTTCAAAAGCCCTAAGCTTGGTGAATTCGATTGGGATTTCGATATCCGCCATGTGACTAGTATAAATGGTGGTTATAAGATCTCAGACCACCTTGAGTTTAGCCTTCAATGGCGATATCTATCGGGAAAACCATACACACCGATTACGGGTAGTTTTGAGTCCACTCCAGGTTCAGGCGATTGGGAGCCAATCTATGCCAAAGCTATTAATTCTGCTCGTTTGGACAATTATCATACTTTAGATCTGCGAATAGATCGACGATTTCATTTTACCCATTGGAATCTCGTCACTTACCTCGACATTTCTAATCTGTACAATCGCAAGAATATTTGGTCGATTGAATGGATTAGACAAAAAAAACAAACAAGGGAAACTTATGGATTGGGAATAACACCAATCGCTGGTTTCCATATAGAATTTTGAATTATGCTGGTATCGGAAGTCAAGTTTGGTATACCCATCATCCATCACGAATTGACTGCTCGTGCAATAGACAACTCGTATGTGGGTAACCAGAAGGGGATTCGCTACTAGTAATTGAGGGTGAAGAATCATACAGGCACTCAGCAAAAACAGACGGATGAAATGTGAAGTTAAGCTGTTTTAGAACCTGTATTTTTGCTCTTCAAAATTGACGCTGTGTAGACCCCACCAAAAAATGGGGGCTTAAGTGGCAGATATGATTCGGTCAAAGACGATTTTACCAGTAGATTTACAGATACCAACTACTCTACTCACACCGCTTAGTATATCAACACCAGTCGGTGAAACGTGCACAAACCAGCAGTTCTCATCGCGGTCAAAAGATGTAAGAAAGTCTTCTTCGATTAATTCTTTAGTAAAAAATGGGTTGAGTGGGGTTCCTTCATCAGGTAAAACTAACTGTTCTTTAATTGAATCCTTGTCAACTTCCCAACCACAATCAACGAACCATACACCCATACATTCAGAACCGCCGGAATCAAGGTGGGTTTGGGCAATTTTGAGGGCCTGATCCTTTGAAAGGTTTTCGGTTATCAACGAATAGAATAAGATAAATAACTTCTTTTTAAGCCGAGCAGATCCCTGTTCTATAAATGTCAATACCTTATCGAAAATTGTCCTTTGGGCCACTGGTGGAGAGAATATAAGGTCTGTTTCCGCACCAACCTGTGCTGGAGACGCCAATCCACGTCTCAAAAATCCAAAAAGTCTTGAAGGAGAACTAATTTTATCCATCAACTTCTGTCTCACTCTTCGCTTGACGTCGATCGAAGGAGCGAAGAGTTCGTGTGTGTCAAATTTGTATTTGTGACATGCAAATTCAACAATGCCCTTTAATTCGTCCCAGTCACTTGATTCTTCCAATACTTGGAGATATCTATGGTTTTCGACTGAAAGTTTCTCATCTCGAACCCAACGCGTATAGACCTCCAGTATTTCTGCTTGATCGACCTCATTTTCAGGATTCGGAATGTATGGCTTGAAAAACATAGGTTAATATCATCCATAGTAAAGAAAACATCTTGTCAGCAAGAAAAACGATGGATTATGAAATTGGTTTCTAATTTTCTTTTTAGAGTAATAAACAGTTTAGTGGTGGGACTTTCGCAGTCTGTGGATAATCTGGTGTGTACTCATCCACCAAGTTGCAGGATGGTTGAAATTATTTTCTTCCGTCGGCCATCCAACCCAGTAAGTCGTGTTAAATGGCACAAGTTTGCGAGCCTGTGTAATAGGAATGACAACTTGCTGGCTCATAAAAATCTCCATTGCTTCAATAACTAATGGCTCAATTGCTAAATCATTAAGTGGTAAAATCCCAATTTTCTTGACTATTTTGCTGTATTTATCAGCTTGACTCCCAGTCCAGCGCACAAAATTATTATTACCAGGTGTCCGACTCCCAATAGGTCGATAGAACTGCTTAGTGTAACGATTCATCGAAAACCATGGCTCATTGACTGAACCGCAAGCATCCCAGTCTAAAACAGCTTCAAAGTTGCCAAAAGCTTTATTTTCATCCCAAGTAGAACCAGCGATGGCTCGAGTTGTTGCGTGAATGCCTGCGGCACGAAACTGTTCCACCACAACTTCTGCAATTCGGCGTTTTTCTATGGCAGGTTCCCATGTTTGAATATCCAGAGAAAGTTCTCTGCCATCTTTCTCATAAAATCCATTTATGTTCAACTTCCAACCCTGTGATTCAATCAAAGCTTGCCCTGCCGACACGTTACTCTCTGGGTCAATCCAAAGATGCTGAATGGCATCAATATACGGTTCCATAGTTTTGTACTGAACGAATATGGTCTTAGACGACACAGAAGTTCCCTCATATGCGATTTCAACCACCTGTTGACGATCAATGAGCATACTCAAAGCACGTCTCATGTCTGGTTGACTCCACGGTTCGACCTGGTGGTTGACAGACAACTGTCGTGGACACGGATCCAACCAGATATAAGGCATCTGACTCTGCCAAGAAATGATGTTCGGATTCATAGCAAGGATGGCTTCAAATGCTCCCAGTGTAATATCACTTAAGCTATCGAGCTGACTGTCGATTGCAAGCATAGACCTGTTTTCCTCTGATCCGGTTACAGCCCAGATGAGCCGTTTTGGAACAGGCATATCCTTAAAATCCACTTCAGTCCCCCACCAAGTTTCGCATCTATCATATACAAACTCATTTTCACTTGCCTTAACTAATTGATACGGTCCCGTACCCAGAGGCCATCCATTTTCCGGATCATAGAAATCGAAAGTGAACGGGTCTTTATCCTTCCAAACATGCTCAGGCAGGATGACAATACTGCCCCCAACACGAACTGAAAAATAATCCAGTTGGAACCGTGGGTTCGGTCCCCTTAAATTAAACTGGACAGTAAGGTCGTCAATCCTTTGAACGCTGTCAACCCATTGTTGCATATTAGCTGCATCATTTAAAGATTGGGACTCGTCGTTTAAAAGCAAATTAATCGTCATCACAACGTCGTCAGCATTAAAGGTCTCGCCATCAGCCCACAGAACCCCTCGGCGAATGGTGAGTGTCCATATATCGAGATTCGGATTAGGCACGAAACTTTTACCCAACCAAGATTCAATTTCCCCCGTCTCGTAGTTAAGAATGAAAAGTGGTTCCCACACAGCCTGATGCATCCCTTGGCTACGCCGCACGCCAGGTACCAGGCAATTGAAGTTAAGTGGATTAGCGATTATCCAACTAGCATCAAATACAACCGTATTTTGACGGGAGATATTATCCATAGAGTAGCTGGTAACAGAAATGAGAATACTAATCGTTAGAACGAATCCTAAAATGACAAAAATGCTGTGTTTCATAAGCGATTAATCCCTAAACCTGAATATACTAAATCTTTTCTTCAATTGATCACTTAATTGAGTGTTCTGATTGACCACAGACTGAATAAACAGTAGAATCGCATCGAATTTCGAAATAAAGTATGCTAGGAAATACTGCAGTAACCATTACATCTGATTTTTTGGAGGGAAATGTGTTTTCTAACTAGTTCGGTCCCTACTGAATCGCCTTCTAAGCAGTATACCGTAAAATCAAATGGTCTAGATATATTATTTTTTGACCACATATTATCCCAACCACTGTGGAGTAAGTCAGGTTAGCATTTCAAGGATCTACTTCATAAATAATAATAAAAGGTAAATTAAATGATTATCGATGCACATCAACACGTTTACTATCACAACTTAACTCCAAAGGGTGTGATTGCAGAAATGGACACATTTGGTATCGACGTCACTTGGTTATTAACATGGTATCTACCACCATCAGAAGATGTCCGTTCAACCCATGGTGCATTTAACCCATTGAATTTCCGACCAGATGGCTCACATGCCGGAGCCATCCTCAATGAGGTGTTACGAGCTAGAGACGATTATCCGGACCGCTTCGTAGCTGGATATTGTCCATGCCCTTCTGAAGGTAGCGCGTCTGAGCTATTTGAAACTGCTTATCATATGCACGGCGTCAGAGTCTGCGGGGAGTGGAGTTACCGCATGCTGCTGGATGATCCACGTGCCTTAGAACTTTTTCGAACTGCAGGCAAGCTAGGATGTCCTGTGGTATTGCATATGGATGCACCATATCTGCCAGATGGGAACGGGGGGCATGTTTATCAGAACAACTGGTATGGTGGTGGAATTGGAGCGCTGGAACGCGCTCTGCAGAATTGTCCTGAAACTACTTTTGTTGGTCATGCCCCTGGGTTTTGGCGTTACATTAGCGACGATGCTAAACAAAACCCGGACACCTATCCAAAAGGTAAGATTGTTCGCGGAGGTGAAGTTCAGCGACTGTTAGACACATATCCCAACCTTTACGCCGATTTATCAGCCGGATCAGGTCTGGGGGCAATCAGGCGTGATCCAGAGTATGGACGCAAGTTTATTATCCATTATTCAGATCGTCTGCTTTTCGGTCGGGACGCTCCTGGGCAGGAACTTCAGACTTTCCTGCCAACACTCAATCTTCCGTTGGAAGTCAGCAACAAGCTGTTTTTTCAAAATTCACTGGAGTTAGTTCCTCTTTAATCATTTAGATAACACGAATCCAAACTAAAATAAATGTGTGGATATCCAGGGATCTCCTTTCTTCTGCTTCTTAAAGCGTTCTTTATGTGTTGGAGTTTGTAAGCATGTTGACAAACTTACAATTCATATCCAATTTTGCAGGCTTTTTCTTTCATTCAAGCCGGGTTTTGCACCTTACTTCCTCGATCCAAAGATTTCTGATCTCTCTAGTGATCGTGTTACGCACAACTTGCGGAAGTTCAGAAAGAGTAATTTCCTCCTCAACCTTTTTTTTCTGAAGGGTACCGTCGCTGGAAATTTTCAGCTCAATATCAATTCCATCACCTTCGGCATCCACTTCATACACAATTTCATCGTCATCCTTGTCCCGGTCGATTTTATCTATCAGTGCCTGACCGATTTCACGGACAATCGTATCTTGGACCACATCAGGAATTTCGGTCAGAGAAACCTTCTTCCCAAACCCGATGGCAACCCCCAAGCCAGTTGCCAATAAAATCACGAGCATCCAGCGAAAAATCTTGTGTTGTCGAATTTGGTGGTTGTCACCGATCATTTTCAGCTTCCCTTTCAAAACTTCATATGTTTTCTTTTAACGAGTTTGGAATTTGACAATCTCCCCGCCTTCTTGTGCAATATAAATATATCCCATAGTGTCCAGCGCAACACCTTCCTGATCTTTTCCCGGCAACTGGTATTGATGGAGAACTTGACCATCAATACCCACTTCCTGTAACAAATCGGGCTTATCGTTAATGACAACTAGTTGATTGCGTCTTGTGTCATAGGCGAGCCCAGAAATGTCAATCGTATCCATAGAAAAAAAGCCGATAATCTTCCCTTTAGCCTTCTTTTTACTAGACGAGAGGATCGGAATATTGATTTGACATATTATTGAAGGTTCCTTACCCGGCCGAAGATCAAAAGATTGGTTCCCAACCCAAAATGTACCTCCTTCCGGATGTGATGGGTCAGGAACAAAGACTATTGCTTCCAACCCGTGTCCCTTTTTCTTCAGTAATTCCTGACCATTGAATTTCCGGCTTATTTCAAACTTTCGGATAATTCGCAGAGTTTTTTGGTCTATTTCAAGAATAGCATCGTTACCTTCAACAACAACATAAAGGTGGCCATTAAATGGATTGACAGTGATTCCTTCAAGATCTTTCCCTTTCAAACGTTTAGAGCGAATTATCTTGCCAACCGTTGTCATTTCATAGAGATACCCTTCATCACCAATGACAAATAGATTTCTCCGTTTGGGGTGATAAGTAATTCCAGAAGGCTCCCTAATTCGATTTTGGCAAATATTTCCAATCCGTCTATAGGGAAGTTTGGAGGGATATGGTAAGGGGTGCCGATTATCTTTGCTACCTGCCGGTTTTGTTGACAAAATAAAGTATGCGCACAACAAACTCGCAAATGCAACTAGCGCCAGCAACGCAATCCTTGATCCTATTAATTTCAACTTATTGTGCTCATGACGTCACATTCCTGGTAATCAGTTGGCTTTCAAGTCGTTTGGATACCTATTCGAGTTTGTATTCCTACTTACTGAGCTGCCTGAGGGCTTCTATCGCTCTATTACGAATTTCATCAGATGAGTCTCCAAGCATCCTAATTAATGCTGGCATAACAATCTGAGTCGGAGAGCCTATCTTTCCTAATGCTTCGACCACTTCAAGTCGAACCCTTTTGGAATCAGCACCCAACAAGTTCGTTAATGCTGGGACTGCAGTTTGGGCAGCTTGACCAATTTCACCCAACGCTTTAGCCGCTTTACGTCGTACTTCTTTATCCGGATCAAGCAAGGCATTAGACAAAACACGGATTGCGTCTTTTGATGAAGCCTTTATATCTCCCAGTTCCTCTGTGGCGTTACGGCGAATATCTTCGGATTGACTCGCTAAAGCTTTAATCAGTATTGGTTCAATGCTTGCAACCGCGGATGGTTTCTCTTCACCAATATCTCCCAAAGCATCGACGATTTCGTATCCAATTTGATCTGACAAATCCTTCATCATTTCATCCAACAAAGGAACTGCGGGTAACCCAATTTGGTTACACACTTGGACAATCCTTCTGTTTGTATCATCGGATCCGTAAATTGATGCTTTTTTCAGCTCTGACAAAGTAGGCTTACCAATTTGTCCTAGTGATCCTATTACTTCATCACGAACCTCATCATCTTCATCGTGCAACCTCCTGATCAAAGCAGAGATCGCTTGAGAGGATGCAGCCCCGATATCGCCAAGCTCATCAGCTGCTTCACGTCGAATATCATTGTTTTCATCCGTCAGCGCATCAATTAAAATCGGAGTGATCCGGTTTTTAATTGACTCTTCAGTTTCTCCAATACTCCCTAGAACCCCAATAGCAGTCTCTCGTGTTTTATCAGATTCATCTTTAGATGCCTCGATCAGCTTTGGCACTGCAGATCTAGCTAGTGCCCCCATTTCCCCCAAGGCGGACATGACCTTTCGACGTACTGAACTTGATTCATCTCCAAGTGCATTTATCAGCGCCGGCACTGCAGATTTGGCTGGTAATCCTATTTCCATTATCGTCGCTGCAGACTTCAGACGAATGTCCTTTGATTGATCACCCAGTCCTTTAATTAAGATAGAGATAGCTTCGGGTGAGGACGAGTTGATGTCGCCAAGTTCCTCTATGGCATTACGACGGATTTCATCAGATTCATCGGTTGCTGCCTTGGCCAAGCCCTTAACGATTTCAGGCTCGGCCTTCTCAGCAGATTCCCCGATTTTTCCCAGTGCGTCGACAGCGGCGTTCCGTACTTTAACAGACTCGTCATTTAAAACTGCAATTAGGATTGGTACAGCAGACTCCCCGATTCTCCCCAAAACCTTAGTAACAATCTGCAAACGGATTTCTGTGGGTGCTGTCTGCAAGGTCCTAGATAAGTGGTTAAGGAATTCTTTATTGACATTCTGCTTCATAGGTAACCGGAATTTGCCTTTAGAGGTTTCTCCCCGACCAGGTTTAGCTGCCGCTAGCAAAGGAGTAGGAAAACCTGTGTTTGTGACGTCTTTTATCTTCTTTCCTGCTTCGTCGATATTGTTTGTTGTTAGCTGTTGATCTGTCTGGGTAAAGAGCAAGAATTGAACAGTTCGTATAGGCACTAGCTGAGCGGTAGAGAGTAGTGGTAACATGGTAAAAAAAAGAATAATACCGACCATCTGAGATAATTGTAACGGTTTAAGATGAATCTCACGATTTGTATCAAGAATAAACTTAATTCTATCCTGTAATCTTGATTTATGATGGTTTAATCCTAAAGCTAAAGGGATCCTTCGATTACCAAGATTTATCATGTCCAGCAAGCATTGTGCATAGTCAGTACGGCGATCTGTAATTTGAATTACTGAATCATCGCAAATACGCTCTCGTATTTCAGTCAACCGTTGAGTTATCAAATAAAAAATCGGATGGAAAAAGAAGGAGGCGCCGATAATCTGAGTGATCATATTCGCTGGCCAATCTAATCTACGGATGTGCGTCAATTCGTGAACCACAACCAACTCAAATTGATCTAAAGTGGTTGTCTTAGGAATCAGGATGTGAGGAAAGCGCCATCCAAAGGAAACCGGAGAATCGATCTGATCCGACATTCTGAGAGTAACAGTCTGACTAACATTCAATTGGTCGCACAAACGGTGACAAAGATCCTGATATTTATGATCAACAGCATAGGCGGAAAGCTTAAGCCTCCTGATTCGCCACAGACCCAATGATATACGAATTACTAGGACAAAGTTGGCAACCCCCCACAAACATAGTAGCCAGTTTGTCCATGGCCAGAATTGCTCTGGAGTTGACGGTTGTGCATCAGAGGTAGAAAAAAGGCTTTTGCCTGGACTTGGAGTGGTTTCGGTATTTACGTTACTCAACATCAGATTCTGCGCCTTGGTTTTTGTTGATTTGATTACCAAGTCATTGGTCATAGGATCAGGTTGCTGTCGAATTTCTGCGTTTTTAAAGAAGTTTGTAATTTGTGACCCTGTTACGGAGACGCCAGGTACAATATTATTCAATCCGAACAAAATGGGGAGACTAATTAAAGCGATAAACCACAGCGTGTACAACATGATGTTAGGTTTTTGACCTCGTGCAGTGATAAACCGGATAAGTCCAAAAATTATGGTCCACTGCCAAGAACAGTTAAGTAGGGTAATCAGGATATTCTTACTCATTAGTGTCTCCTTCCTTGTGACGGTTGATCAGTTGTTGTAGAAGATCAAGTTCAACGGAGTCAATCTGTTCGGTTTCCAGAAGAGTATTAACCAATCTTTCCACAGAATTGTCAAAAAATCGCTCTAGCAAATCGCTGAGCATTGACTGTGAGACCTCTGCCTCCTGTATTAGTGGTTGATAGACAAAGGTTCGGCCATCGACTGTATAGGTCAGGAACCCTTTCTGTTCCAAGTGTTTCATAGTGGTGGCTACGGTAGTATAGGCCAGTTTTCGGTTGATTGTATCTAGTACTTCGCTAACTGTAGCCTGACCTAGCTCCCATATTACTTTCATGATTTCAAGATCTAAACGATGCAATTTTTTAAATGCCACTGTCTTACTTCCCCTATCGAAAAATAGTATCTCCATAACCCAGTATCAAATCAGATTTAATTCGCCGTCTTCAAAATTGATCAATTGCTATCCGGTTATTGAGTGTAGCTACATTAATCATAAACTAATACATTAGTACTAATGTTGCAGTATATCAGTTCTCAATTTGGTTTGTCAATAAAAATGTCAAAAACTGATGCTGGTTAGTTCCCGAATCTGGTCAATTAGCCTAAGCCAATAACTATCAACAGAATATAGTCGTGAATCTAATATGAAGATGTAGTATAATCTGCACACAAGGCAAATAAAATTTAAGCTTACCCTGATTAGCCTAAGTTAAGGAAACATACTCTTACATACAGATTAATGTAAATAGAGTTTAGATTACCAATTTTCTCTGTTTTATGGGTTTCATACCTCTGCAGCTGATGCAAATCTTGAGGGTGTCTTAATCATTTACCTTTCATTTGAAAGCATCAGTGATGATAACGTTCAAAACCGAACTGGATTTAGAAGCTTAGGGGGTAAATTAGAGAGCAAAGCCAAATAAGTTGAAGGCTTAAGGAACAATAGAATTATCCTTAACAAGGACGTTATTGAGATTAACATTCAAAACTAGCTTTTAGTAGCTATCCGGATCAAAAAAGCTACTAGCCTCAGTGAATATAAGACCATAGTTTCTAAATTGGTAGGGGCATATGTAGTCAGTTTCCGAAAAAAATATCTCTGTGTAAAGCTTCATGGATTCCAATGGATTCATGAAAGCAGGTACACTTTGGTACAAATGGATACCAAGTAGGCACCAAAGATTCAAGAGAATCTTACCAAACGAGGGGAAACAAATATAATTAATGGGTGCAAACGCCTCAAGAGGAAAGAAAATTAAATAATCACAGAATAGAATAGTGACTTTCTGATGGTCTAAGCAACAAGAGTTTTGTCGTAGATCAGTCAACGGGTTAGACACCAAAAAGGAGGAAATGTGACATACACTCTTTCAGTTGAAGAAAAGAAAGCTTTTCATGAGGATGGATTCTTAATAGTCCCCCAACTAATTAATCAAGAAAATATTCAAGAACTTCTCAATCATACGGTTGGCATTATGCGAGGGGAGGTCATTGTTCCAGGGCAAATTGATCCTCCACCACCCGATGCAACAATTGAAGAAATCGAACAACGATATGTTCGTATACATCAACTTCATTTCCACTTGGAAATTCACGAACGATATTTGCTTCACGCCCGCATTTTAGATGTTTTGGAAGGGCTAATTGGCCCAGACGTTATGGCTATGCAAACGATGCTTTTTCTTAAAGCCCCAGATCAGATTGGACAAGGTTATCATCAGGATTCTTACTATATTCCAACGCGTCCCGATACGCTCTGTGGTGCTTGGATTGCTCTTGATGACGCTGATGAAGAGAATGGCTGTGTTTGGTTTGTCCAAGGAACGCAACATGAACCAATCTCCCATGAAGCCCAAAATGTCAGTCATGATGATGTTAATCTTAATGGACTTGGAAAGATCGCAGCCAAGTATCCAGATAATGAAGTACCCGCAGTTATGAAATCAGGTGATGTAGCATTTTTTGGTGGTCATGTTATTCACAGATCACACTCCAATAAATCAAAGACTCGTTTTCGCCGAGCCTTTGTTGGTCACTATGCCAACGCACGTTCTTGGACACATTGGGGAGCCCCACGAGACGAATGCCGCAACAGTAATCAGATATTGGCCCGAGGCAACACTCATTTACCTTACGCAGTTCCGAAATTTGGCACAATGTGCGCAGCGACGCAAGTTAACTAGGAAAATTTAAAAGTATGAATAAACCAAATATTATCTTAATCATGACGGACCAGATGCGCGGAGATTGTTTGGGAGCAGATGGAAATTCACATATAGAAACCCCAAATCTGGATTTTTTAGCAGCACAAGGGACACGGTTTCGTCATGCCTATACTGCTTGTCCATCTTGTACTCCCTCGCGTGCAACAATTATGACTGGTATGAAACAGTGGCATACTGGGATCCTTGGTATGGGGGCAGGACAAGGCTCTATACCAAACGACTTTCCACATACGATGCCAGGTAAACTAGCTTTGGCTGGTTACCAGACACATCTTGTAGGTAAAGGTCACTTCGCTCCACAGCGCACAAAGATGGGGTTTGAGACACACGAACTGGATGAATCGGGTAGAATGCTTGCCGACGGACTTAAAGACGAATATCGAACTTGGTTTGATAAAGAGAAAAAAGGTGATCTCACTCCGGATGATCACGGTGTTGACTGGAATTCATGGATTTCGCGTCCTTGGCATACAGAAGAATATCTCCATCCAACTGCTTGGACGATGAATAGATCAATCCATTTCATCTCTCAATGGGATAGATCCCGACCATTCTTTTTAAACATATCCTTTGCACGTCCCCATTCACCTTTTGTCCCACCCGAACACTATTTTAATATGTACTATCACAGTGAATTGCCAAATCCTTCAGTCGCTGCCTGGGCGGACCGACATGACTGTCCGCAAGATGCAGTGAACCCTAACGCATGGCGCGGGAGAAAATCGGAACGACAGATACATCGAGCACAATCCGGTTATTACGGATCAATCTCTTTCATTGACACACAAATTGGTCGTTTAATGAACTGGTTGAGACGGCATCAGCCTGATGCGTTTGCTAATACTTGGTTCATCTTTACTTCCGATCACGGTGAAATGCTGGGTGATCATCACCTATGGAGAAAAACATACGCCTATGAGGGTAGTGCTCGTATTCCGTTTATTGTAACCCCTTGTCAAAATGCTCCTCGGTCTGAGTGTAAAGTTGCGGATCACGTAGTCGAGTTGCGTGATATTATGCCGACTATTTTAGATATCGCCGGCCTTGAAATCCCCAAAACAGTAGATGGAAAAAGTGTCTTACCCCTGTTGACCCAAGAATCAAATGAGAACTGGCGCAAGTACATTCACGGAGAGCATTGTACTTGTTATTCTCAAGAACAGGAGATGCAATATGTTACCAATGGGAAACGCAAGCTGATCTGGTTACCACGCATTGATGAAATGCAGTTTTTCGATTTAGATGCTGATCCCGGAGAATGTCATGATCTCATAGATGATCCCAACTATCAAACCGAAGTCAATGAATGGAAAAGATACCTGATCGATGAACTGGAAGCTCGAAATTGCAACTGGGTTAAGGACGGAGAACTGATTTCACCACCTCCGGTGGGTCCGTTGGTTTCACCATATAAAAATGTGCGTTATCAAGGATAAGTTCCTCTCCAAAACAAATATAGCTATATATATCAATGTTGCGATTTGTTTCTTACTTACATTTTCTGTCAGTATTGCGGAAGAAACTGAAATCCAGAAAGCTATTGATGCAAAAAAGCAGGGACACTACTTAAAGGCAATTGGATACCTGCTACAGACACTTAGCAAAAATCCAAGATCCGTTGAAGCGAATGTTGAGCTTGGAACTAACTACTCCAAAAGGGGAGAATTTGACCAAGCAGTACGACACTATCAACGGGCCATTGAACTCAACCCTAACTCGTTATCCGCCCACTACAATTTAGGTGTTGTCTTCGCCCGTAAAAAGCTATTCGGTAAAGCTGAGACTGAATACCAAACCGCAATTGAACTGGATCCAAATCAATCTCTACCATACTATCAACTAGGATTAATTCACGAGCAGCAGGCTAGGTTTCAACAAGCAATTTCTGAATATTTACAAGCCATTCAGAAAGATTCGAATAATAAAAGTGCTTACTATCGAATTGCGACTGCTTACTATCGTTCAGGTAACAAGACTCAGGGAGACAGATACCTGAAAAAATATCATTCTATGAAAGCACAATCTCGGTATGAGTCAGCAGAAGCAGCACTGAAAAGCCATAATGTGCCAGAAGCAATCAAACAGTACCAGCGGGCAATTGACATGGATTCTGACTTCGCCCCTGCTTATGCCCGGCTTGGTGCAATCGCGCTTCAGCAACAAGACAAAGAAAAAGCAATAAGCTATTACCAATCATTTGTTAAGTTGAACCCAAATTCCATTCAAGCACATCAGACGCTCGGATCAATAGCCTTACAATCAAGCGATTTTGAAACTGCCAAGAAAGAATTTGAACAAGTTATTTCTATAGAAGCTAGTAACCCGTATTCATTCTATGGTTTGGGTACAGCTTGTCTTCGTCTTGCACAACATGAAGATGGGGTAAAACATCTCAAAAAATCATTGCAGATTGATCCCGACTTTTCCCCATCCTGCCAAATGCTGGCTTTGCATTACCTACAAGAAGATCAGGATTTGAATCAGGCATTCGAACTTTCCAAGCATGCGGTGATGCACGCTAAGCCTTCGGAACCGATTGCTTCCTACTGGAATACATTGGCCTTTGCTATGTATAAATTACAGAATCATACAGACGCTCTACAAGCAATTGAAAAAGCGCTGGAAATCCAACCTCATCAGCAAGAATATCTCGATAATCGAAAACGAATTAAAGAAGCAATTCAAAATGAGAACAAATGAAACCTTTTATTTTCCTAGCTTTTAGCTTATACATCGATTGTCTCTCTTCATTGGGTGCTGTCACTTTCACCGATGTAACAAATGAAGCAGGTTTAGATTTCAAACACCAAGACGGTCGAAGCGGGCGTTTCTATTTCCTTGAGGAGCTGGGATCAGGCGCAGCCTTTTTTGACTATGATAACGATAACGATCTTGACATCTATTTCGTAAACAGTGCCGATCTTCCTGGGCATGATTCTGTTAAAACGCCAATAAACCAATTGTATCAGAATAACGGCAAAGGGAAATTTACTGATGTAACTCAGCAAGCAGGAGTAGGAGACTCGAGTTACGGTGTTGGCTGCTGTGTAGGTGATTACAACAATGATGGTTATCTTGACTTATATGTTACAAACTATGGAGATAATATCCTCTATAAAAATAATGGTAATGGTACTTTCGTAGATGTGACAGATCAAGCAAATGTCGGCGATTCTCGCTGGGGAACAGGTTGCTCATTTGCTGATTACGACAATGATGGAGATTTGGATTTATACGTAGCAAACTATGTGCAATTTGATTTCGAAAACCATAAAACATGTCGTTTCAATAACATTGAAACATATTGTCAACCCCAAGACTTTCAGGGAGAATCCGACTTACTCTACCAAAATAACGGAAATGGCATTTTTACCAATGTTACTCAAGAAGCGGGCGTTTACAATACGCGAGGTCGTGGGCTTGGGGTCGTTTGGGGAGACTATGACAACGACAGAGACCCTGATATCTATGTTGCAAATGATACTAACGACAACTACCTCTATCAAAATAATGGTGATGGAAAATTTACAAATGTTGCTTTTTATGCAGGTGTCGCATTAGGTGAAAATGGAGAAATGGGGAGCGGTATGGGAACCGATTTTGGTGACTTCAACAATGATGGTTTTTTGGATCTGATTGTCACCAATTTTCAAGATGAAGTAGCAATTCTTTACAAGAATGAAGGAAACGGGTTTTTCTCCGATATCACCTATATCTCCGGGATAGGAGAAAAGACTTTATCCACTCTCGGATGGGGAACAACTTTTTTCGATTATGATAATGACGGTGACAAGGACCTTTTTGTAGCTAATGGGCATGTTTGTGACAATATCAACCAAATTTATCCTGAAAAAACTTATTCGCAAACTAACCAACTATTTGAAAATTTGGGGAATGAGGTTTTCCGGGAAGTTACTATCCCTTTCGGTCGTGATCCACATCAAAAAGCATCAAGTCGAGGTGCTACTTTCGGGGACTATGACAATGATGGTGACATAGACATACTGATCACCAACAGCAATAGAAGAGCACAACTTCTGAGAAATGATGGTGGGAATCAAAAGAATTGGATAAAAATTCAAATTATTGGGAAAACTAGCAATCGATCAGGTATTGGAACCAGAGTTGAAGTTGCCTGCAAGGATCTAGTACAAGTTGCTGAAGTCAAAAGCGGAGCAAGTTATCTATGTCAAAACGATTTTATTCTCCATTTTGGTTTAGATAACTACGATGCAATCGAAAAAATCACCACCACGTTTACGAGTGGGTTTATCTATGAAATCGAGCAAGTTTCAGTAAATCAAACCATCCAGATTTCCGAACTGGGCGAGAGCAAACCTTTGCAACCTATTGCCCCACGTTGAATCAAAACGGAATCTAATGCACTGTGTTCTACTACGACATCCACTCTGCCGAACGGGTTGGCATTGCATCTAAACTTCGCACTTCTAAATGATCCTGTGTACAAGGAACTTGACTTTTTTGTACTGTTTTATAGTGGTGTCATTTAGTTCAAAACACGAAACAGAAGCCGAATATCGGCATTAACTCAATCAAGAAAACAGTGAGCTGTAGTAACGAAATGGATCATCAAAATCAAACTGGCAAAAGACACTAGAAAACATAAAGTAGTTCCCTGATGTGCTATCTTAATAATACCAATCATTCAACCAAAATAAAACCTAAGTGGCATAACATAGCACGTCTTGTTATGCCTGTAGTCAGCTGAATTTTACTGTGTTAACTTTCTGGTGGACTGTTAGCAATTTCACCAAAAAGTACAAATATCTTTCCATAGATCAATTCTCTGAATACTATATTTAATTTAGTAAATTATGTTCTTAAATTTTTTGAATACATCTAGGGTCGATCCATCTACCTAAAATTGAAGACAGAAGGCTTATTTTTGCGTGCAGAACAAAATTATAATGGTTGTTTCACTCGTTTAATCTTGCAATTGAGATTTTATATTCTTACGCTCAGCTTAATTTTATTCTGCCAACCTCATATCCTTTCCCAAGATGATGATGTTGCTCTGTCCTTACGTAAAGCCGAAGGTGAATTCCAAAATGGGAACTGGGCAGAAGCCTTCAAAATTTATCAACGTTTGGCTGCTAATCATCCTGATTCAGTTCCCGCTCAAGTCGGGATGGCCAGTTCCTTAGTTAAACTAAAAGATTATCCACCTGCTATTATCGCTTTTCATCGTGCCTTGGAAATTTCACCGCACTTATCTCGGGTTCAAGGAGCACTAGCTGATACTTACGATAAAAACAGACAACCTGATGAAGCTATCAAATGGTATCAAAAGGCAATTAAATCTTTTTACGGTAAAGCCCCATTGCCCTGGTATGTCAGCTTAGGTATAATTGAAGCAAAACAAGGAGACCTTGAGCAAGCGCGCAGCTATTACACCGTGGCAGCACAACTGTATCCTAAATCTGTTCCTGTTTATCAAAATCTTGGCACAGTACTCTTGAGACAAAATCGACTTGATGAAGCTGACGCCTGCTTCTATACCGCACTGGAGTTGAACCCTCAGTTCGATCCAGCTTTTTTCGGACGTGGAGAAGTTGCCAAAAAGACAGGAAATCTGATTGAAGCACAGCGTTTGTATGAAGCCGCAATACGACTAAACTCAGGAGATTCAGCATATCGATATGTTTATGCTCAGGTTCTCCTCCAATCAGGGAAAATCAAAGAAGGAAAGCAAGAATTACAAAAGGCTAGACGCCTAAAATCAGAGTATCATCTACAACACGCTCACCGGTTAGCCCAACAGAAAGATTGGCAGGAAACACTTCGGTATTTGAAACTTTCAGTTGATGCAGACCCGACTTTGGTTGAGGCAGTGCAAGATTTAGCTTATTTACAAACCCAACTCGATGATTTAACAGCGGCTGAGTCAACTTTAAGCTTGGGCCTTTTGAACAAACCAAATTGGGCTCCGGGATACTGGCAACGTGGAAAAATAAAAAAAAGGATATCTGACTTTATCGGTGCGGAATCCGATTTCCGAAAGGCAATTAAATTGTCACCTGACGCAGCCCCTCCCAAAATATCTCTAGCTAAACTTTTAGTTGAGACAGGAAAAAATCTGGATCAAGCATTAGAATTAGCTCAAACCGCTATTGAAATTGATCCGAAACCTGAATTCCAAGAAGTAATGAAGATGATCCGAAAACAAACTAAGTCAGAAAAATAAATTTGTAACAATAAATTCCTCTGACCAAACACCCAACCTGGTGAAGTAAAGCCAAAAGAAGATTCTCTGACACAAAGTTACATTTTGAAAAGTACTGTATTTCTCGCATTGCTAGTCTTGTTTAGCCAAAGATTTAGTCAAGCTGAATTCGCCAATCATATTCAGTTCACCAATGTTACGCAGAGAGCAGGCATAGATTTCCAACATCAAGACGGTCGAAGAGAACAAAAATACTTCATTGAAACAATCGGATCAGGTTGCGCTTTTATTGATTACAACAACGATGGAAACTTAGATATCTACTTGGTTAATGCAGCATTCGTTAGTAAAAATGGTGAGGAAGAAGCTTCAAAAAACAAGCTTTACCGAAACATCGGAGGTGGCGAATTCATTGACGTAACGACATCCGCCGGAGTTGGCCACCCTGGTTATGGTACAGGTGTTTCCGCAGGGGATTATGATAACAACGGCTTCATTGATTTATACATCACAAATTTTGGCACGAATATTCTATACCAAAACAATGGTGATGGTACTTTCACCAATGTCACCAAAATCGCCCAAGTTGGTGAATCCCGCTGGAGTGCAGGTTCCACATTTGGAGATTATGACAATGACGGGGATTTGGATTTATATGTAACCAACTATTGTGATTTTAAAGTTGAAAACCATCGTCCATGTATTCATAAAGGAATCAATGGCAATAACATTCATGTTTATTGTCCACCTGAGCAATTCACGGGAGTTTCAGACACTCTGTATCGCAACAATGGCAACGGAACATTCACTGACGTAACACGAGAAGCGGGCCTTTATAATCCTATAGGAAGGGGAATGAGTCCTATATGGTCAGATTACGACAACGACAAAGACCTAGATCTTTTCGTAGCGAATGATGCAACGGAGAATTTTTTATATCAGAACAACAATGATGGTACATTTTCCAATGTCGCTTGGATAGCGGGTGTTGCTACTGACATGAACGGAGATTTACAAGGGTCTATGGGACTTGATCTAGCAGATTATGATAACGACGGGGATTTTGACTTAATTATGACAAATTTCCAGAGGCAGGTTAATACATTCTATCGAAATGAAGGAAACGGTTTTTTTAATGATATTTCTTTTTCAATAGGATTGGGATATACATTACCATATGTCGGTTGGGGAACCGGTTTAGTCGATTTGAATAATGATGGCTTTCGAGATTTGTTTGTAGCTAACGGTCACATACAAGACATAATCGCGCAATATGATACTGGTTCTTCCTATAAACAACCCAATCATCTGCTAATAAATGATGGGCAGGGAAGCTTTGTCAGAACTAACTATATGTCAGAAGATTTAAAGGTCAGTCGTGGTGTTGCCTTTGGAGATTATGACAACGACGGGGATATAGATATCCTGATTAGTAACGCACATGATCAGCCAACTCTACTGCGAAACGACAGTAAAACAGATAATCATTGGCTGATAATCAAGACCACAGGATCTCAGCCTACATCGGGAAGTAATCGTGATGGTATCGGTGCTAAAGTGAAAATAATTCTCAAAAATCGAGAATTGATTTCAGAGGTACGTAGCAGTTCCAGCTATATGTCTCAAAATGATCTGCGTGCTCACTTCGGTCTTGGGAAGGATTTAGATCAAGTGGATATTTTAGAAGTTTCATGGCCAAGTGGAAAAATTGACAGGCTAAAAAATGTCGAATTGGATACAATCATCCATATCAAAGAAGGAGTTGGTCAAGTCGCTGAGTGATTCTCACCATTGCTTTAAAATTGACTTTGAGTAACTGTAAGCATCTGTCTGGCAGAAATATCTTTGAGTGTCTGTAACGTACCGTCAGCCCATCGAATAGTAACTTTTTCGATTACATCCGCGTCGTCGAGCCCAAAATGGAGTCGCATATCGTTTCCAACCAGATAGCTGGCACCGCAAATCACCTCACTCGTTTGAGTTATTCCATTTGTTGTCAACTGAACTCTGGAACCAATCGCGTCCGTATTTTTACCTTTCCCGATCAGCCGAAAAACTATCCAGGATTGTCGATTGCCAACTTCGTTTCGAAGGACAACGACGTGTCGATTGGACTGGCATAATACTAGATCAACGTCACCATCATTATCAATATCTCCACGAATCAGGCCACGAACCACATATTGGTTTTGATCTAATCCTATTTGGTCTGTTTTGTTTTGAAACTGTCCTTTAAAATTAGCAAAGATCTGAAGTGGTTGAGGATAACTCATTGAGGGGTCAATCAGACATACGTTATCCCAGATGTGTCCATTCCCGACAACTAAATCCTTCCAACCATTGTTGTCGTAATCTGTGAATAGTGTGCCAAACCCAAGCAAGTGGAATGAAGGTTTAGCCAAATCAAGATCGAAGGTAAAATCATCAAAATAGCCATCTCCATCATTTACCATTAAACAATTAGCTTCAAGTGAAAAATTTGTCATCCAGAGGTCAATGTCGCCATCATTATCGAAATCCTGAGCATCAATTCCCATCGAACCATTAGCAATGCCGTCAGCATTATAAGCACAACCACGACGTGTCCCCTCTTCGACAAATTTGCCCTCTCCTTGGTTGATAAAGAGTGTGTTTGGATTCATATCATTGGCGACATAAATATCCAATAAACCATTGTTATCCAAATCAGTAAAGACAACACCTAATCCACGTGTGTTCGGAATGTACGTCCCGCTAACCCGAGTGATATCAGTAAATGTTCCATCACCATTATTGCGATATAGGGTGTCCTCAATGCCTTGGTAATCATTCGGACCACAATAGATTCGTATATCTTGATAGTAGCAAGGAATATCGTCATCTAGCGAATATCCAACATAATTACAAACGTAGAGGTCTAAATCCCCATCTTGATCAATGTCGGCAAAGGCAGCACTAGTACTAAGTAAGTCGCATGTGACTCCTGCAGCAATTGTTACATCTGTAAAAGTGTCATCACCGTTATTACGGAACAAAACGTTAGGCCCCAAATTAGTAACATAGAGATCCTGATAACCATCTCCGTTATAGTCGGCAGCTACAACCCCCATTCCATAACCCGAATCACCACAACCTGTATCTACTGTGACATCAGTAAAGGTCTGGGCATCATTGCGATAGAGGCGATTAATTAGATTTGGATTGGGATCAGTAAGTGAATTGCCTTGTACAAGGTAGATATCTAAGTCTCCATCCCTGTCAAAGTCGAAGAGCACACCTCCACTACCCATCGTTTCAACCAAACGGTGTGCAGGTGAAAAATCATTGAAATGCTTAAAGTCAATACCCATTTCCGTTGTCACGTCGCGAAAAGAGACATCAGCTTGTGCTAACACACACAATAAGGGAAACAAGGAAATTACGAGGAAAAATACGAATGAATAGTGCGTCTGTTTCCTGAGGAATTTAATCATCGATCCATTTCAGAATTAATTCTTCGAACAATTCTAAAACCAATATTATTAGTGGAATCAAGAGGATAGAGTTTGAATCGGAGAGAGGATCGAATAAATACGCGGCCGTAATCCCAAGAACCTCCTCTGATAACACGATCGGTCAGAACATTCTTATGCCGGAAATTGGCTGGATTTGGGTCTGAAATCTCTTGATAAAAATTAGGGTCATATTGATCGAGACACCACTCCCAAACGTTTCCGGCTAAGTCATCTACTCCCTCAGCAGATGCTCCCTCTGGAAACTGACCAACCATGGATGGTCGGTTCAAATGTCGAGCGAAATTAGCAGTCTTGCGAGTTGGAGGGGAATTTCCCCATGGATAAATCAAACCGTCAGTTCCTCGAGCGGCCCGTTCCCACTGTGCTTCGGTGGGAAGACTACCACCTATCCAGTTAGCAAAGGCATAGGCGTCAAACCAAGTTACACCAACAACTGGTTGATTATCAACATTCAAGATTGAATTCGCCCAGATATCTTCCCCTTTGTAACCACGTGGTTTAGGTCGCTTAGTCTGGTTAATAAACACACGATATTGGGCATTAGTAATTTCGTGTCGAGAAATTTGGTAGGCGGAAAGATACACTTTGTGCTGTGGTGTTTCTGCTTCAAAAGAAGGTCGTTCCAGCATCGAGCTTCGGAGTTTGGATTCTTGATAAAAGTTTTCAATATGCTCTTCCGTCGATCCCATGATAAACTCGCCATCCGATATTCCGATCCATTCGATCATATCAAGCACAGATCTGATCGCTGAGCTCGGTGAGGTCTCAATTTGGTCGGCATCACAGAATAAAGACACAAGGAGAAGCCAACAAACGCCAACAAAACAGAAATAACGCCTCAATCTCATTTCAACTGTTTCAGGGCGCCCCAAATGACAGATAATCTGTCTCCAGCAGAAACAGAGAACGGATTCATCAAATCTTCAAAATATTCGTAGTATGAATCCATCTCTCCACCAGCATCAGCAATACCAGAGTAGATACTCACCTCAATAGGATCAGGGAACTTATGTTCAGTTTCACCCACTTTTTCCCATTTGTCCTTTGTCTTGCGTTTCCACCAAGCGGTAAAAGTATCCCCTTTACGTTTCATACGCATGTAAAGGTCTATTTCACCCATTGGATCCAAAAAACCAGGGTGTGTGCCTACCAACCCTTCTCCTCCATCGAACTCCCGTTTCTGATACTGGATTACGGCATTTTTATCACCACCACCACGTCCCCAGAGTTTCAAGGTAACCCACTCTCCAGGACGGTTTTTTCGATCTTTAATCTTAGATGAATAAGCGGCCGGTCCCATAACCGTAGATGCATCTTTATAATCCATAATCAAGTGTGTAGCTATGTCAAAATCGCCGTTATGTTCCTGATAAAGACGATTTGTCGTATCATCGCCCCATAAATTCCGATTCCGTTCTCCTTTAATATAGAGCCAACCTGGTTTTGTTTTACCAATATCCCATTCTTTTGGTTCATCAGACCATTTCCAATTTTTATTTTGGAGTTTGTTTCCTTCAAATGGATCGCCGAGCGATTCGGCTGCGTGGATTCTGTGTGTCAACAGACACACAAGGACACACACAGAAAAATAAAATGCGTTCATTTTCATTAGTTATTCTCCTTGAAAAATTAAAAGCGCAGCTACGAACAGGTAACTGCGCTTTTAATAAAATTAGAATCCCGAACCCTATTTATTCTTAATCTCGCCCCACTTGATGGCAAGCCGATTCTTAGGATTAACGGAGGTTGATTTAGAAGAAGCTTCGTGGAAATAATCGAATTCAGCCGTTAGTTTCCTACCAGCTGCCTCCGCTCCTTCAGCAATACCCGCATAAATACCAACTTTGAGAGGGTCGTTAAGCACATAATTGACTTTACTTACTGAAATCCAGTCACCTTTGGCATTTGGCTTAAACCAAGACTCATAAGTGTTTCCGTCGCGCTTTACGCGGAGTGAAATTGGAATGATGCCAGCAGGTGGTTTGTAATCTGGCTGTGTGCCAACAAGCCCTTTGAGGTTATCGTTTTCTCGACGCTGATACTGCAGCACGGCATTATTATCACCACCACCGCGACCCCAAAGTTTAAGGGTGATCCATTCCGGTTTGCGGCCTTTTGAATCCTTGGTTGTCTCTGATAGAATAAGAATTCCTGTTACCGTACTTCCTTTGGCATAGTCAACAACCACTGTTGTTTCAACATCAAACGATTTCTGGTCAGTCTCTTGGTAGTAAAATGCTGCGTCAGCACCTTGCCAGACATTTGCATTAATGCCACCAACGACCTTTAGGTTACCATTATTAACTTCCCATTTAGCTTTTTTCGGATTATCAATTTTCCAGATAGCTCCCAGTTTGGAACCATTAAAGTCGTCACTCTGCAACTTAGCAAATAATGGACTCACAATGGATAAAGCAACAAACAACACTGCTATTCTGAAACTCAGATTAGTAATTTTCATTACAATATTATTCCTAGCATTAGATTTAATTTTTAGTGATGAAACACTGTTTGGGATTCTAACACAAATGTTAATTATTTGTTAAAAATTATTTAAAAATTGTGGATAATTCATAGTCGTACCTGAATTTTGTTGGTCGATTAAGGTTCCTTTTTGCTGATCAACTTCGGTGCCAAGCCTGTAGATTCACAGGAGATCCATTTGCACAAACAGCAAACATTAACTGGAATCTCGGCAAAATCATGGAAGCTATTGAGCAATTTGAGATTTTCGAAGATACAATTATATCTAATAAATTTTGCCCGTTCCTTCAGGAGTAGAAGGCAATAACTTAAGTCATAGTGATTACAATCGACCAAGCCTCGAGCTAGAGGCCGCATTCTTACAAAGTATGATTACAACCGCTGCCTGAAGGAATCACCACGGCACACTAAGGTCATGGGAAGAGATGAAGCGAAACCAGTCTTTGATTTCAACCATGAGATAGATCTACAGTAGTATAAATTAAGGTGATAGGTATCCCATACGAGAAACTTCCATTTTGATGAGAAACCAGAATAAAAACGAAAAAAACAACTGAACGACCCACCTAACAAAATCATTCTTTAAAAAAGATAGAGAATTGTAGAAGTCCCTATACATACAACACCAGCGATAAAGCGATCATCAGCCAAAAGTCCTACTTCTCTTGGGAATTGCTTGCAATGATATACAAACGCGAAAACGAGCATTCCAAAAGATAAAATCGCGCCTGCGATTCTTGGGAGTATCCCAAAATAGATGAGAGATGCTAACAAGCAAGAAAATAAAATTACAAGTCCAGCTTTTTTAAGCGCAGATTCTAAACTTTTGGGGTCATCAACAAGTGATTCCCAGCAAAATTCAGTTTTAGCTTCAGATTTTTTCGAAAACAATGTTCCTGATAGGGAGCAAAGAATAAAAACAATCATCGTTCTATGCATAAAGTTAAGTTTAGTGCCCAAATACTCTTGAATAAATCCGATTTGTCCCCAGAATGTAGGATAAGTCCAGTCTAAAAGATATGAGAAAACAGGTGCCAGTGCGATACACAACGCACTTCCTTTTGAGGATAATCTTTTGGAAAAAACCCCAAAAATAAAACTGGCAACAATGCCTGGAGTAAAATTAGAACTTTGTCGTGCGACATCTAGAAAAAAATTGGATTTTCCAGTTGGATCATAAGTAACAATCGCACCCAATGCGGAAAGAGCTACTATAAAAATAATTGTTACCCTGCCAAAAAAGATGGTTTGTTTTTCTGTGGCATTTTTATTGATATATTTTTTGTAAATGTCAATTGTAGCCAAAGTAGCTGCAGAGTTCATCATAGAGTCGATGGACGAGATAATTGCGCCTAAAAGCCCTGCTCCAATAATCCCTAAAATCCCATAGCCTGCGGGAACAACAAATTTAACAAGTTCTGAGAAAGCGTCATCAGGAGCCACTCCTTCAAGTCCTCTAGCAGTAAAAAGTTGAGCGGCAGCAATCCCTCCAGCAATTGAAAAGAACGGAACCAATAACTTTAAGGTCATTCCCGCAAAGACTCCATAACGAGCTTCCCTCAAATTTTTAGCGGCAAGTGCCCTTTGGACTAGGTATTGGTTATTTCCCCAATAAAAGAAATGTAAAATCATGAGCCCTGTAAAAGCCCCAGTCCATGGAAGCGATTCATGGTCGGAGGGCAAATACAAATTCATCTTTGGTACTGCTTGAGCGGCATCATTGGCCATGAATCCAGCCCATCCTCCAATCTCAGGTTGCGAGAATGTAAGAATCGCCACTAAAACCCCTGCTATTAAAAGGATTGTTGTTTGAATCAAATCCGTCCAAACGACGGCTTTCAAACCACCAAAAACAGTGTATGTGCATGAAATCGCAATAAGGCCAAATATTCCTCCAATATAACCAAATTGTATCTTAGTGTTTGCGAGTAGGATATTTAAGGTTCTTGAACCAATATAAAATGCTGCGGTCATCTGGACCAAAATAAGAATAAAGCTCGTTACTGTGTACATGAGTGATGATGTTGGGCCAAATCTTTTTTCTAAGTATTCGCTCAAAGTAAAAATTCTAAGTTTGTAATAAACGGGTAAAAACACATAGGCGAGAAGAAGAAGACCTGCAGCTGCTCCTAGTTCAAAATGAGCTTGTGCGAATCCGATTGAGAACCCTATTCCAAGCATTCCCACTAAGTGGTTTGCCGAAATATTCGTTCCAAAAATAGAACCAGCAACGCCATACCAAGGAATTGATCTGCCAGCGAGGAAATAGTCTTCTGATGTACTCTCTTTTCGACCAACGTAAATCCCTACTCCCATAACGCATAATAAGAATCCAAAAAAAATGAATATATCTAATCCTGTTAACATTATGACACCTCCATTCTTAAATTGATATTAACCAAAGAGTAGATCAATTAATTGAAGCAAGCAAAGCTGCAAATTGAAAACCTAAATAAACAAAAACTTATCTGGCAAAGACTCAATTTGGTTTTCGGAGCCTAGTAACGCACTAAGATAAAAAGTTTATGTTTTGGAAAGATCATTATTTGCAAGTTGGTTTCTAATTAAGGTGATAATTTTCTTACTGTCGAGTAGTTTTAATCCATTAATTAAATAGATTTCTCGAGGGGTTTCAACTTTGAGGCAAGATTGACGGGCTATTTTTTGCCAAAAGGTTTGCTCAATTGACAGAAAAATTATTTGGTTAAAGTCCAGATTAAAACGAACCATTGCATAGGAGAGGGTACCGATGGTTGTTTCTGCCAAGACCAATAACTTGTGCTCAGTAACCAAGATGAAATCAGGTTGAAACAATCGTGCTCCACCGATGGCACATACAACGATAGATGTAGGATCAATTTGTTTGGCGGCTAACTCCTGAATCTTTTCTGGTAAGAGTGCAAATTCAGCCATATTGTCTATGAATTTTCATTGTGTTAGGCCATTACAAAGGGTTGTTCCCAATTTCTACGTATTAGTTTATAGTTGCATCCCCTACCTTTATTTGCTAGTTAGTATGTGAGGTGAATTATGTGTTTTTTGCTTTATGATTATTATGACAATGCTACTACCTACAATTAATTCAGAATTAAAAAGCTTAACTTACGCTGAATTGCCAGGTAGGACAAGTCTTTATTGCCTATTTTAAAATGGTCTAGTATCGAATTTATTAGACAGTACCACTGTTTTAACGGACTGACAAGAGATTAATTTCAGTAACAAGTAAATAGTAGAAATATAAGAATACAATTGATAATCACCATACCCAATAACCTGCTTTCAACCTTGGAAACCCATCAAATAGTTAATAAGATGCAGAAATAATTGAAAGAAGTTCTATTTGTACAAGGCGTTTGGGTATTCTACTTCTAAATGATTGTAACTACAAAATGGAAGGTTCGTTGGAGGTCAGGGTGTTCATGAGGTAACAGCACAAATCAATTAACCCTAATACCCATGCAATTGATAACTCATGTACGAAACGTCAGAGGTACCAATTTGCCTCACTGGTTGACGACCTCTCTATGTCAAACTACACTTGTCTGCATAGTGAAATGTGGTTAGTTATTTAACGATTCCAAACATTGACCACTCCACTTTGTACTTGATGACCTAATGTATCCGTTGTAATACATAAATTTGTTTGCATTATCTGATCATTTTTGTCTGCTCAACTGAGAGCTTGTTTATCCTATTGCCAGATAGGTCTTATTTTGTTAAGGTGTAATAGTAATGCAAACAATATATGGTTAACATAAACTAGCAGATAGGGAATTGTAAAGATGAAAAGTTGGACACTTTCCGACGAGCAGCGTTGGGAATTTGATTGTAAAGGATTTATCATTATCAGCAATTTCCTCGAATTAGATCTCACCCAAGAAATTGCAGCTGTAGCTAGAGGTTTTGAACAACCTCACTATTCACAGACTCCCTGTTTACTTGATCAACACCCAATCTTTAGCAAAGTGATTTTCCATCCAGCTGTCGACCACATTTCAGGACAATTCTTTGGTGATTACCGCATTAAAACCAGTGTATTGGTGATTAATCCCGCCAAAGAAAAACGTACAGGAGGTATCGAATGGCCCAGCTGGCACCAAGACGCTGATCATGGAACATATCCTTACTACCAAACTGGGTGGCCCTGCCCTTTGTTTCAACTCAGGTTCTTTATGGCACTTTCTGATGTTGAACTTGCAGAACACGGAGGGTTAGCTCTTTATCCGGGTAGCCACCGGACAAAACTAAGTTGGCCGTTTAGTCATAAGTTGGTTCCAGCTGCCAGTGAGATTCCGACTCTGAGACAAGGTGATTGTTTGATGATGCATCAGGCAACGCTCCATACTGCTCTACCAAATGAATCAGAAAGGGATCGTCTTAACATACAAGTGCTGACCACACCAGTTTGGATACGAAGTAACGAAGCCGAAACGTTATCAGAGGAAACTCTCAGCGGACTTTCGGAAGAACATAAAAATCGGATAATGCCCTCCAAATGGTAGTCCCTTCAAAAGTAAAGAGTAATAGTCAATAGATAATAAATTAAAATGCGGGCGATTTGAGAGTCGTTTGAACTACTAACTGAGACCTTGAAAGACCAACAGTACATGTTCGTTACCGGGCCGCATTTTCAGCCATCTTGCTCTGAAAATAAAATACTAGCACACAACAAAATTTTTTACTTCATCCTCCTTTGACTCAAAGATAACCACCACCAATACAGTATTAACCTCTGGGTCACGAAATCCAATTTGGAGTAAATCTTATGTTAATTGCTTTATATAGCTAAGCTTCGTGCCTTTATCGGCATATATTTGATTTACCGTTTGCCTTTACTAAGAAGGGCACCCTAATACGGCTATCGTGGTACGATGCAAAAGCTAGTACCACAACTTGAACATCAAAGGGCGACCGGTATAACCGACGTGTTCATATCATTCCATAGGAGGTTATCATGACAATTACTCTGGAGGAGCTGAAATTTGTCGCGACCAAGGAAAAAGGAGATGTCTCTGCCCTGTATGCGGAGCCAGAATCAGCTAAGGCACTGTTAATACTAGGGCACGGTGCGGGCACGCATATGCGGCATCCGTTTATGCAAGATCTGAGTAACGCTTTGAACCAGACAGGGATTGCCACTTTTCGGTTTAACTACCCTTATTCCGAAAAGGGAGGTGGTATGGACAGTGAGAAAGTACGTCTGGCCACTGTGGGTGCGGCTGTAACTGTTGCCAATAAAGAAGGACAAGGGCTACCTATTTTCGCTGGTGGGCATTCCATGAGCGGGCGAATGGCATCCATGGCTTGTGCCCAAGGGGTGATGGGTCAACCGAAAGGGATTATATTTTTTGCCTTTCCGCTTTATTCAAGCAAACCAAGTATCGAACGTGCTGAGCATCTAAAGTCTGTTATTGCACCGATGCTGTTTCTTTCAGGCCAACGCGATAAAATGGCCGATCTCAAATTGTTGCAACCAGTGGTGGAAGGATTGGAGCATGCGGCTTTACACATCGTAGACACCGCTGACCACGGATTTAAAATATTAAAACGAAGACACACGGACGAACCAGT
>Ga0207984_1000277_pt1 | contig 32418 bp, 26 predicted proteins | sample ETNtaG_30_FD_185760 | JGI IMG/M metagenome (GOLD analysis project Ga0207984, IMG submission 185760) | Marine microbial and viral communities from oxygen minimum zone, Eastern Pacific Ocean - ETNP201306PF43B (SPAdes) (version 2) | ecosystem: Environmental > Aquatic > Marine > Oceanic ...
GCATAGTCAGGTTGGATTTGAATGGCTTTCTGATAAGCTTGAGTTGATTGCTCTAATTTTCCTTGTTTCTGAAAAGCATTCCCCAGATTGGTAAAAAATAAGGGTTTAGTTGAATCTATCTGTATGGCTTGAGTGATTAAGTTAATAGCAATATCATATTGCTCTGATTGGTATACACTGACACCAAGAAGGTGCAGGGCATCAGCATTTTGAGGATCAATGCCCAACACATGTTGATAAACATATTTAGCATAATCAAGGTTACCTTCACGATGATACCTGAGTGCCAATTTTAGAATGGGAATTATATCTTGGGTTGGGTTCATTATTGCCGACTGTTGATTCCTTCAAGATGTGTTTTAATATGGGAAATTTTGTAATTTAAGAACTGTGAAACAAAACACCTAATTCTGGGAACATCGTGTCAGTGCCAATTTTAGTTGCTCAAAAACAGGAGTCCAATTTCCAATTTCCTTTTGGCGAAAAAGTGTCATAGAAGGATACCATGGCGAATCCGAACGATTAAGCATCCATCGCCAGTCTGGCATGAAAGGTAACAATGTCCAGACAGGTTTGCCGAGCGCGCCTGCTAAGTGAGCTACCGCAGTATCAACACTGATAACCAGATCCAGTTGAAGTATGGCGGATGCTGTATGATGGAAATTAGTAAACTGTTTTCCTAGATTTTTGATAATATGGTAGTATCCACACTGCTTTATATCCTCGCTGTGTTCTCCTACTTGTAGACTGAAAAACTCACAGTCTCCTGTATCTAATAAACATCCAAATTGTTTGAGGTCTACGGATCTATTATGATCATTAATGTGTTCGGGATTACCTGCCCAAGCGATACCGATTTTGAACTTGTGGTTGTTATTTGATAGAAGGATAGAATTTGTTTTCGTATCCGGATAGAGATATGGGGTTTTAGCTGGGATATTTTTGAGAGTTGTCCCAAAAATATGTGGCAGACTAAGCAGAGGCACATGGACATCAAAACTGTGTATTTTTTCTCCTTTGGTCATTAATTTATCAATACGACCTATACTTTTGAAAAGTGTTTTTAGTTCAGCTTCACACTCGACAATTACAGTTGTATTCAAGTCACACAGAAAGTCAACATAACGGACAAATTGGATAGCGTCTCCGAATCCCTGTTCAGTGTGTACCAATATCGTTTTACCTTTTAAAGAAGTTCCATCCCATAATAATTGTTTAAAGTCCCGCTTTTGGGATTTTTGAATTGAATCCCATCGCCACTCATACTTTTCCCAACCTGCTTTTAACCTCCCCTGCAACAGAAGTATGATTGCCTGATTGAAATGTGCATCGGCAAAATTGGGGTTAAGAGATAAGGCTTTTTCAAAATGTTGAGTTGCTTCCTCTAGTTTATTCTTTTCAACTAGTGTCGCCCCCAAGTTGCTGTGTGCTCTTACGTGTTTCGGATTAGTTTCAATAGCTTTCTCGAATGCAACAATTGCAGCATCTAACTGATTTTTCTTTTTTAGAACACTACCTAAATTATTGTGCCCTTCCGCAAGGTTAGGACAGGAATCTAAGGCCATATGATATGAGTTAATTGCTTGATCTAAGTTTCCCTGTTCTTGATAAATGTCGCCGATCTTACAGTGTGCCTCAGCATGTTTTGGATTTAAGACAATTGCTTTTTGATACGCTTTAAATGCTCGAGAGGGCTCCCCTTTTTCTCCTAATAGGTTACCTAGTATATAATGTGTGCTGGCCACATTTGAATTGAGAGAAATTGATTTTTGAAAGAGATTTATTGCTTGATCCAATTTATTTTTGAGATGAAAAAGTTCTCCAAGATTATTATATGCTTCGGTGTATTTTGGATTGATCTTGATTGCTTGTTGATAAGAATTTATTGCTTGATCCAATTTATTTTGTTTTTGAAAAGTTTGCCCTAAATGTCGGAGAAATATTGGATTGTTAGGGTTTATGCCTATCGCTTTCATAATCAGTTTGGTGGCTATATCGTAGTCTTGGTTTTGGTAAGCGATAAGCCCCAAAAAGTGCAAAGCGTCTGGGTTTTCTGGTGAAAGTCTCAAGATTTCTTTATAGGCAAGTTCAGCTTGATCGATATGGCCAGCCTGATGATGTGCGAGCGCTTGTTTCAACATAACGGAGATGTTTTCTTTTATCTTCATGAGAAAGTACCAATCTAACAATCAACAAAAAAAATGAAACAGACAATCTGAAGTTTTAAACTGATGAACCTCCAAACTGAATAGGAGGTGAATTCTTGTCGAATGAGATTTTTTTCAGGTTAAATTCTATGATTTAAACACCTTGTACCATTTCATACGGGCACCACATTTTTTGTGAATTCGAGTACCTGTATCGTTGGGAAAATTCTGTTAGTATCACTTGTCAGAATGGAATCATTCCAGTCGTAGTGTATCGCTCCATCAGGTCGAAAATTCTTATTGGTTCCAATGTAAATGTATAAGAAGTTTCAGCCTTACGGAGAATGGATAGCTCTCCAACATAGTGAGTATAAGGCTGAACGAAGTGGAAATGAGTTTGATCCATCAATCATTTTTTGGTCTCAAGATAAAATAAAGACCAATTGCGAAAACATTATGATGCAATAAATTTAGTTAAGAGTACTTAATAGTAGTTAAGATGTTGCTAAACATCGGTGTTAATTTTATCAGAAAGCAACCTGAATTCATATTTATTTAAATTGACAGTTGTGATATGTCTTGCTATGATTGACATTTAGGATGAAGCAGCGAAGGCAAGACCATACAGTGGTAGATTCTTGTGTTTCGATCAGTCCAATTCTGAGAAGGCAGGGGCAATTTATTTGCAATGTATTTTGACTTTTTGTTATTCTTTTTACAGGATCTATAAGTCTTTGTTATTAATTAAGGATTGTTGGAATGTGGTTAAAGAATCTCTTCTCAAAAAATAAAGACGCCGAAAATCCATCTGCTGCACCAAAGAAGACAATCAAGGCTAAGCCTTATGAGCATTATAGGTCGATTGCTGAGTTTCCAGATGAAATTGTTCATAAAAAAAGAAAGCCAAAAGTGATGGCAATTATTGATGAAGATAATTGCACCGGTTGTCAGGTATGTATACCGTTTTGTCCTGTTGATTGCATTGAGTCAGTACCACATGAAAAGTATAATATCGTTATACCACCAGTGCAGGTTCGATATAATGAGTGTATTGGTTGTTCGATCTGTGCTCGTGTGTGCACCAAGTTGACGTGGGATGCTATTCGAATGGTTCCACTAGAGGAATTTGAGGAAAGATTCCCCGAAGTTGGGATAACAAATACATTTACTCCTGAGGTTCAAGAGGCTGCAGATTAGTATTTTCTGTTGTGGAATCTAAATAATGTGGTGGTTTATGTATGCCTGTTATCTTTTAACGGGCATTTCTTTTTGTTTGGTAGGACTAACAGGAATTCAAGGTTATTGGGATTTTAGTGTTTTAGGTGTAACACACCAAACGTTCGCACTTGTTGCCGCTATGGTGTACTTGCTTACCGAAACTTTGATCATCTTTTTCTTTGTTGGAACTGGTAGTAGTATCAAGGAATTCTCGCAAATGCACCATCTTAATCCGGAATATCATCAGAGATCTGTTAGTATTAAGCGAGTAATTTACCCACCCACGCTTCTGAATATTTTATTATTAATGGTCGTCTTTGTTATTGGTGGTGCCGTACATACTCGCATGATTCACCCTTGGTTTCATGGCGGGCTATTTCTGGTTACAATTATCCACTTTGTCAAAACGATTGGCATTCAACACCGCTCTTTCAAAGAAAACACGATGATTTTTATTGAGCTTAGTAAGCTCGACCTGAATAAATAGCTCATTCGGAATGTTGTTCTATTTGGCGAAAGTAATTCAAGCGACGGGACTTATTGCGGTAGGGGTCGGTTTTGTAACAGAGTTTCCTAAGTTAATGGATCCAAGACTTGGTGGAATAGGGTTGTTAATTTTTTTGATGGGTTGGATGACGGAGCGTTTCCTGGCTAGATCGTGAGAAAAATCTTAAAATTTGATTCGGGCAAAAAAGGATTTGAGCGTGCGGCATATACTCTTGTCGGCGGCGCAATGATTATGATTGTCTTTGGTGTTTATTTTTTATGGTGTTTGTTTAAATAGGTTTGTATAAGACTCTTATTCTATTAACTAAATAATGGAAATTCGAAATGAAACAGCAGAAACCGTTTCATGTAATGACCAAGCCGATTGGAGCAATCTGTAACCTAGATTGTGAGTATTGCTATTATTTGGAGAAAGAGGATCTTTATCCTGAGACGAAGTCGTTTCGGATGAAAGAATCGACGCTAGAAAATTATATTCGTCAGTATATCGAAACACAATCAACATTCCCAGAAGTGACTTTTGCCTGGCAGGGAGGGGAACCGACTCTGATGGGAATAGAGTTCTTTCGAAAAGCTGTAGAATTACAGGACAAATATCGGCCTTCGGGAATGACTATCCGAAATTCGCTTCAAACGAATGGTACAATCATCAATGATGAATGGGCAACCTTTTTTAAACAGAACAATTTTTTAATCGGAATTAGCATTGATGGGCCATCAAAGTTGCATGATCATTATCGTTTCGGCAAAAAAGGCGAACCCTCTTCTGCTGATGTCATCAGGGGCTTAAAACTGTTTCAAAAACATCAGGTCGATTACAATATTCTCTGTGTTGTAAACAATTACAATGGCGATTATCCCGTTCAAATCTACAATTACTTTAAAGGTCTTGGTGCCCAGTTCATACAATTTATTCCGATTGTCGAACATTTCGGAGATGGTTCAGAAGTATCTCCTAGATCTATTAACTCTAAGCAGTATGGTCGTTTTTTGTGTGCTGTATTTGATGAATGGGTCAAAGCGGATATCGGTAAGATTTTCATCCAGATCTTTGATGTTTCTTTAGAAGCATGGCTTGGGTTCAAACCGAGCTTATGCATATTTAATGAAACATGTGGGGACGCAATGGCAATGGAACATAATGGGGATGTATATGCGTGCGATCATTATGTCACACCGGAATATCTGGTTGGGAATATTGGGGAAACACCGATTACCGATATCATCGATCTACCGTTCCAACGTAAATTTGGTGAAGATAAGAAAGATACTCTACCTCCTTATTGCCTTGATTGTGAGGTCCGTTTTGTTTGTAATGGGGGGTGTCCCAAAAATCGATTTATCGATACACCTGATGGTGACCCCGGGTTGAATTACCTCTGTGAAGGGTACAAGATGTTTTTTAACCATATTGACACTCCAATGAAGCTAATGGCAGTGGCTCTTGAGAATGGGCAGACTGCAGATTCGATTATACCCATCATGCAACAACAAAAAACACGGAATGCTAGATCCCGCCCAAAACCGAAACGCAAAAAGGGCAGATCTGCGTAGATCCTAAACTTTAATTATCATCTATTTCTGTAAGCCTTCTCGTATCAACGATGAGGGCTTTTTTAATTTGGGAATTAAATTGGCCTTGGAACACTAGATTAAATTTCACTTCTGCGAGCATAATATGGCACAAGTTCAATGATTCTACGATCTAATTCACCTCATCATCGTACCAATATGATCAGACCACGAACTATATTTCTCATTACAGTGCTGGTGCCACTTAATTGCTGGTGGGTAGTAGCTTCAATATTGCGTCGGAATGCCAGCCCAACACAAATTTCCTTGTTTTTTAATGCTATCTTCACCATTCTTGTTTTATTGATTCTTAATGCCATCCTGAATAAAACTAGGAACCAAATTGGCAAAGACATGATATTAAACCGTATTGAATTATTGACGGTTTATACTTGCGTATCGATCGGGTCGGGAATTGCAGGTGTTGATCGGATTCTGGTGCTTACCCCTTTAATTGGACATGCACATTGGTTTGCAACCCCGGAAAACGACTGGATAGGTCTTTTTCACCGTTATATTCCTGATTGGCTCACGGTCAGTGAAAAACGTGTAATGGAGGGCTACTATCAGGGGTTTTCATCGATTTATCATCCTATCAATTTCAGCGTTTGGGTTCCCATTGTTTTTTGGTGGTGTGCTTTCATCCTAGCACTACATCTCGTTATGCTATGTATTAGTGTCATCCTTAGAAAGCAGTGGGTTGAGTCTGAACGTCTCAGTTATCCTATCATCCAACTTCCGCTTGAAATGACATATCCTAAGGGAAGATTCTTTAAATCACCATGGATGTGGGTTGGATTGATGGTTGGTGCCTCTATAGATATTGTCAACGGATTGAATTTCCTTTTCCCTTCAGTTCCTAGTCTAGGAGGGAAACTATATGATCTACGTCGTATTTTTACTGATCCTCCTTGGAACGCAATTGGTTGGAGTCCAATGGCTATCTTTCCCTTTGGAGTTGGCCTGTCATTTTTCATTCCGCTTGATCTTTCCTTTTCTTGCTGGGCTTTTTGGTTAATTTGGCGACTAGAAAGGTTAATAGGTTCAGTTATGGGATGGCGCGCGTTAGTGCGATTCCCATATGAAGCAGAACAATCGCATGGTGCATACCTAGGGCTTTGCATCTTCGCTCTTTGGATGAGCCGCAGGCACTTAAGATATGCCGTAAACTGTCTGTTTCAATCTCTACAAGATGATCAGAAAGATTCAGTTTCTTATCGTACCGCCTTTCTTGGTATCATCATCGGTTTAACTTTTATGATGTTTTTCTGTCTCAAGATTGGGATGTCTTCATGGATGATTATTCTGTTTTTTGCCATTTGGCTTGCCATTTCTATCGCCATCACTCGCCTTCGTGCCGAACTGGGTTCGCCAGTTCACGACCTACACTTTATTGGCCCGGATGAAATTTTGCCACGTATGCTCGGTGTGCGCCGCGTTGGCGCGGCGAATTTAACTGGTTTCGCTTACCTTTATTTCTTGAATCGAGCACATCGGTCGCACGTAATGCCACATCAACTTGAAGGTTTCAAACTTGCCAACGTGGCAAAAATTCCCTTGTCGCGATTTTTCCTGTTGATGATTTTTGCTTCTGGCCTAGGTGCACTCTCATCATTCTGGGCTTTTCTGGCCATCAGCTACTCAGAAGGCGGAAGGCCGGTATTTGCCAACGAGTCTTTCGGCCGGTTGGAACGCTGGTTGAGTTTTGTCACGCCACCTGATATTCCAGCGATGGTTTTTGTCGGAATTGGTTTCTGGGTTACTATATTGCTATCAGCCATGAGGATGAACTTCCTCTGGTGGAATTTGCACCCTGTGGGTTATGCTATCTCTGGAAGCTGGGCTATTAATCCAATGATCGGATCGATCTTTGTCGGTTGGTTCCTAAAATGGATCATCCTTAAGTATGGCGGTCGAAAATGGCACCGTGGGGCTATCCCCTTTTTCTTGGGTATAGTGCTGGGCGAATTCGTTATCGGCACATTTTGGAGTCTGCTCGGTATTCTTTCAGCGCAACCGATGTACCGTTTCTTGTTCTAGCCGAATTTACTTCGATTCGGTGATTATCAGAAGTTGATTCACCATAACATTTTCCAAAGTTTGAATAATTTTGCTAGGCCAATTAACTTGAACAAAATCTATCTTGTCTTTCTTTCCCAAGCCGAACAGAAGCCTTTTATCGCTTCCTGATGCGTAGCAAGAGCCGCTTTTGACTTCCTTCATTTGCTTTACTCCATCACATGATATCTGCACACGAGCTTGAATTCCGTCCCGATTACTTTGTTTACCTATCAGCTTGATCTGAATCCAATTGTTGTTATTTCCTTCTTCATTGCGGAGCAAAATTGCTTCTTGGTTAGAGTTAATTACGAAAATATCAACATCCCCATCGTTGTCATAATCGCCGGTTACTGTTGCACGTCCAACGTATCTTTCAGAGAAGTAACTATCGGGGAATAACGATGAAATGTCTGTGAACGTACCGTTTCCGTTGTTTCGATATAGTTGATCGCTTTGCGCGTATGTCTTAGTAGCTTCTAACGATTCAATGATATCTTGGAAGTGCCCGTTGGCAACGAATATGTCCAAATCCCCATCGTTGTCATAGTCTAGGAAAGATGGACTGAACCCTACTAAAAGGTGAGTGGGTTCGCCAAGACCTGCTGCCACAGTTTCATCAGTGAAAGTCCCATCGCCATTATTTTGGTAGAGTGTGTTAATCTCCGTACACACGATAAACAGATCCAACCACCCATCGTTATTATAGTCGCCACAATCAACACCCATTGAACTTTTCGCCATCCCATTTTCATCATAAGCCGCACCTGCCAGTAAAGCCACATCAGTGAAAGTCCCATCTCCGTTGTTGTGATACAAAAAATCACGGCATGTATCATTAGTAATGTAGATATCAGGGAAACTATCGTTGTCAAAATCAGCTACGATACCTCCCATTCCTTTACCTTCAACAGGATTAGAGAGCCTTGCTTCTCCAGTAATATCAGTAAACGTACCATCGTTATTGTTCCGATAGAGTATATCTGTAGTCCCTTTGAAAAGGCGAGGCGTAGAGTAGCCTATCAAACCATCATAGATCGAAGGAACATCAGAAAAATCATATTCAAGATAATTAATAACAGTAATATCCAGATCCCGGTCATTATCAAAGTCTAAAAATGCACAGGAAATACCCCACAGACTATTTCCGACACCAGCTTGATCTGTAACATCCGAGAACGTGCCATCATTATTGTTAGAGTAAAGAACATTGGGGCCAAAGTTAACCAAGTACAGATCTTGATCCCCATCATTATCATAATCGGCAGCAGCAGTTCCCATACCAAACCCCGTATGGCCAACACCAGCGATTTTCGTCACATCGGTGAAAGTGCCATCATTGTTGTTTCGGTAAAGTACGTTTGAAGGCGATTTCTCTTTTGAGGTTCCTGGCATATATCCGGTATTAACGACGTAAATATCGATATTACCATCGTTATCATAATCGAAAAACACCGCTCCCGCCCCCATTGTCTCGAGATAATATTTTCTGTCGCTGGCGCCCGATGTGTGTTTGAAGTCAATCTTTGATTCATCTGTCACGTCAGTAAATGGAACAGGAGTGCCCTGCAAAAAAAAGGTTAAGTGAAATAGCAACAAGACCAGAATATTAGATAAAAATCTACTCTTTAAGTGCATCAAATCTATGTAAAAGTGCATCAAATCTATGTAAATCCCAATTATTATATGATATAATCACGCTCAGGAATTGTATTCTCGTTGGATTATTCTAAATTCAGAATAACCATATTCTATCATTACAGCGTCCCGTAGAAAACACTTAAAGGAGTAATTATGATGAAGCATATCGCTTTTGGTGTGGTAATAGTGTTTGTTTTTGGCACGATAATGGTGGTTTCGGCTGATGTGCCTAAGGATTTAATGATTTATCTTCCTTTTGATGAAAAAAGTGGGACAACAGCCAAAGATCTGTCGGATAGTAAGTATGTAGGTAAGCTAAAAGATGGCGCTAAGTTTGTAGGTGGAAAAGTTAATAATGCTGTTGAGATGGTAGGTGGGAAATCCGTTGTCACGGTAGAGGATTTCAACTTGGCACCATTGAAGGGAACCAATCAAATTACTATTGGTGCTTGGTTTAAAGTAATCGAACACAATCAATGGGATGGTGTGGTTTCTATCGAGGCTGATGGAGGGGACTGTTGCGAATTTCGTCTAATGCTGAATCAAGACAATCCGCCTAAACCCTTTTGGAATATCGGTCATCATGAGGATCGAACCGGTAAATTCGTGTTTGCTATCAATCGGTGGTACCATTACGCAGTGACCTATGACGGCAAGAAAGCTCGTATCTATGTCGATGGTAAAGAAACAGACAGTTCAGATGAAAATGTGAAGTTGCCAACAGGAAAAGGCCTTTTTATGGTTGGGGCTGGGGAAAAGCCGGGGACCTGGGCCATGGAAAGTGGTATCATCGACGAAGTTTTTGTCTCTAATCGACAGTTGAAAGCAGATGAAATTGGAAAAGTTATGAAGGATGGATTAGTAACTACGGCTGTGGCTCCCAAGGATAAATTGACCACTATGTGGAGTGACATAAAACGTTGGCGCTAGTTCCTCCAATTCAATTTTTTTCAAACCTAATACAAGGAAAATCCATGAAGAATATTATTTTAGCTGTGATTACTGTCAGTCTTGTGTTTGGGTTAGGTATAACCATATCGGCCCAAAAAGCCCCTAAAGGATTGATGCTTTATCTCTCTTTTGATGAAGGAAAAGGAGATACCTCTAAAGATTTGTCTGGAAACGGATATAAAGCCGAGCTTCTGAATGGGGCTAAGTTTTCTAAGAAAGGGGCCCCAAATTATGGATCGGGCGCAGAAATGGTGGGTGGAAGTTCTGTAGCCACGGTAGAAGAGTTCGACCTTAAACCGGTAAAGAGCACCAATGAAATTACCATTGGCGCTTGGTTTAATGTGGTAGAACACAACCAGTGGGATGGAATTGTTTCTATCGAAATTCCTGGTGGTGATTGTTGTGAATACCGTCTGATGTTGAATCAAGATCCAAAACCAAAGACTTTTTGGAATATGGGACACCATCAAGATAAAACCGGCAATTTCGTGTTTGATTTAAAGAAATGGTATCATTATGCCATGACCTATGATGGGAAAAATGCGTTGATTTACGTGGATGGAAAAAAGGTTGATGAGTCCGCTGAAGGAATTAAACTGCCGACTGAGCCAGGGCTTTTTATGGTTGGGGCCGGGGAAAAACCGGGAACCTGGGCTATGGAAGGCGGTGTTATCGATGAGGTTTTTGTCGTCAATCGTGAATTACAGTCCGATGAACTCAAAGATATAATGAATAAAGGCGTCATCATGGCTGTTGATCCCAAGAAGAAGCTAGCAATAACCTGGGGAACTGTCAAAACAGAGTATTAGCAACTGAAGTTCTATGTGATAAGTGACAATCCCTTAGAATACGGAGTTGTCACTTATCTATCTGTTAACCAGTTGCTGGAATTCAGGGATTTTTTGTATAATTCCTAAGTCTTCCGATTTTGCTGCTTCCCGAAATCTCCCTTCCAAAGAGAAAGCCGCTTCAAGTTGTTTCAAGCCCTTTTCTATCTGTTGCGTTTGGAGATAGGCCAAGCCCAAATGGTAGTGTACAGCGGCAACCCCTTTTTGCAGTTTGGTTGCTTCTTCCAGAATAGTAATTGCATCGATATATTTTTTTCGTTTGTAAAGTACCCAACCTAGCGTATCATAGAAGACAACATTATCCGGTTGGCGTCTGACTGTTTCCTCTGCCATCAGTTCTGCTTCAGATAATCTCATCCCTAAGTTGGCAAAATTCTTGGCTTTAACGTGGTTTAAGCTGACTGTTGCCGTATTTTGTACGTTTTCGTTCTGTTCGTCCTTGGCTAAACGCTCCAGTTCAGAAATTGACCGGACATCACCGATTTGTCCTAAGACAAACGCCACCACACCACGAACTCTCCACTCTTTGTCTCTTAGTGATGAGATTAGCGACTCCAATACCTGGTTATCATCTCCGAATCTGCCCAGAGCAAAAGCTGCTAATCTTCGAACGCGTTCATCTTTATCCGTCAATGCAACTAGTAACGGCTCCACCATGCGTGTGTCACCAAGTTGTCCCAAGGCCAGCGCTGCGTATAGACGTACACCAGCATCTTCATCTGAAAGAGCAGCGAACAACGGATCGATAGCTTTTTTGTTACTAAGTTGTCCCAAGGCGCTAGCTGCCAATCGACGTAGGCCTTCATCTTGATCCGAAAGAGCTCTAATCAATGGCTTAACAGCTCGTTTATCACCAAGTTCAGCTAAAGCGCCAGCTGCTAACCGACGAAGTCTCTCATCCTGATCCAAAAGAGCCTCAATCAGTGGTTCGACTGCTCGCTCATCGCCCAGACGTCCTAAAGCTAAAGCAGCTGCATAGTGAACTTGTTTTTCGTCATCGGAGAGGGTTGTCACCAGCGCTGCCAAAGCTCGCTCATCGCCAAGTAATCTCAAGGCGAGTGCAGCTTCATAGCGAACATTCGGCTCTCCATCTGTTAAGGCAATAATTAGCGGTTCGGTTGCTTTTTTATCACCAAGTTCTCCTAATGCACTAGCTGCTAAACCACGGGTAAAACTATCCTTATTCTTGTTTTGGATTACGGTCAGCAGTGGATCGACAGCAGATTGACCAAGTTGAGCTAGCGCAGTCGCAGCATTGGAGCTGACAATTCCCTCTGTATCTTCAAGTGCATAGATCAACGGTTTGAGAGCAACTTGAGCACCAAGTTGTCCTAAAGCTTTGGCCGCATCGGATCGGATAAGATGATTATGGTTCTTCAAAGCCTCAATCAGCGGTTCAAACACCCGGCTATCATCGAATTGAGCTAATGCACCGGCTGTGAGTCCTCGAATATAAGCGTCCACTGACTCATTCTTGAGTATTTTGATCAATGGTTCAATCGCACGGATGTCACCAAGTTGTGCTAGAGATCGAACGATATTGGACTGGACATTTTTCTTCCCTTGATGAAAAGCAGAAATCAGCGGTTCGACTGCACGATGATCATCCAGACGTCCTAAGGCCAAAGCTGCATGAGACTGGACTAGGCTGTTCTTATCCTTGAGTGAAACTATCAGAGGTTCAATCGCACGTGCATCACCGAACTGTATCATGGCTTCAGCGGCATTTGAACGCACAAGGTCATTTTCATCAGTTAGTCTATCTATAATCGGTTTAATTGCCCGTTCATTACCAAGTTGTGCTAAAGCTTTGACAGCATTGGATCGAGTGAGGTGATCCTGACTTGTTAGAATGGCAATCAATGGGGTAACTGCACGCTCATCACCTAATCGTCCCAGCATCTCTACCGCTATATTGCGAACTTGGACGTCATCATCAGCCAACACCATAATTAAAGGATTGGCAGCCTGTTTGCTATCCAGCTGTACCAGCGCAGTAACTACTCTTCGACGAAGCGAGCTTTTCTCTTCCTTACTATGTAAGATGTTAATTAACGGTTTTAGGACACGCATGTCACCGGATGCGGCCAAGGCATCAACTGCTAGGCGGCGGATACGGATATCCTGATCCGCTAAGACCTTAATTAATGGATCAACAATTCGTTTGTTCTGAATGTTTCCCAAAGCTTCAACAGCCAGACGGCGTACGATAGGATCGTCAGTGTTGAGAGTATCAATCAACGGTTCAATGGCTAGGGAGCCTAACTTTGCCAAAGCAGTGGCCGCTTGCTTTCGAGTGTACCCATTTTTATCTTTATCTTTGATGATAGCAATTAATAGTTTAATAGCACGTTTATCCCCCATTTCAGCCAATTTAAGAATGCTATTCAGGTCAGAAGTTTGGTTAACTTGTTCCTGTGCAGTGACGAAGCTAGAATATCCTAAGGTTGCAATGAAGATAAAGATGGCAATGCGCGTTTTAATCTGCATTTTCTGTCCATTTATGATAAATGACCTTTTCTACAATATATGGCTTTTCAAAAAGCGTTCACTGTTAACTGTGAAAAAATGGATAGTTTTCCATTCTCCTGTTGAAATAACAAGTTGAATGCCTTTAGTACTTTACTTTTGGGAAAGATTAGAGGTCTTAGCTTTTATAGATTCCCTCTTTTTGCAGAATATCAGCCGCAATTGTATAGGTTGTCGGATGCATAGCAATGACCACCAACCCAAGGCCTTCTGCTAGGTAACCACCCATATAGAGATTCGGAATGTTAGTAACTTCGGAACTATAAGACTTCGTTTCGACTTGGTGAACTTGAAAACGGTAGTTATCATATTTCTCTTTTAATCTCAACGCAGGAAACCCTTTGAACAGAGAATAATCAGCAATCCCTCCAATTTCTATAACCACGTGATCTACATCTATCAATTTTTGATGTCCATTGTTATCCACCGTGACTAAACCATTTTTTGGTTTGTCCTCAATCTTTTGAAGATGACTATTATAAAGCGTTTGAAACCGCGGATCTTGACTTTCAATAATTTCAGCAATACGTGCGTAGTAGGGAAGGCCATCACGGCTATCATTAATGAGGCGCCAATGTCGCTCAAACGATTGGCGCATGACGTAGTGGACCTCTTTCTGAGCATCGTAAAGTTCTGTAGCCGCCCAATCTGCTGATCGACCTCCACCAACAACAACGACTCGGTCTCCATCAAAACTCTCTGGTCGATCATAACGGTTCACTACAAATGGTAAGTCCTCACCAGGCACATTAAGCTTTCTCAGAATACAGCGTTGGCCAACAGCATAAATCAGGTATTTGCAAGTATATTGATGTACTGTCTGAGTACCAACATCCCGACTAGTTAAGTGAAATCCTCGTTCATGTGGTTCTATCCGCACGACTTTCTCGTGTGTGTGGATATGATTGACTAGATCAAATCGTTTAGGTATTTGATGGTAGTAACGGATCAAGTCTCTTTTACAGATCAAGTCATTAATGCTAAGATCGACAGGGTGTTCTTGGACGTATTGAGCTAATGGATAAAATGCAAATTCCATCCATTGTCCTGGAGATAAAGTTAATAAATTTTCTGGGGCATTGTTCCAGAGACCACCAACCTCTTCCTGAGTGATAAGGAGGTAATCTATAGGATCTTCTTGGCGAAATTCTAATGCAATCTGGGATAGTTCTTGGAAAATCCTTCTTGGATGGTGTAATAGATGGAATAGATCAATTGGTGGAATGCCATTATCCGCCAGTTTTGAGAAATCCAGTTCCAGCAAAGTCGATTTGTGTGTGCTCAAGGAAGCGGCAAGTTGTGGATAACGCTGGCTGAAAATGCGGCTTTCCCGATAGTAGGGATGCCATCCCCCCAGTACTGCAGCGATAGGGAGCCCAGCTGGTCCTCCGCCTACGATAATGACAGTGCGATGTTCAATTTTATGTGTTTTGTTGATTTGATCCATGATAAGATTGACCGAAACCCGGATGAAGTTTATCCTCAAATGGCGAGCGGGAATTCGGTTACGATTATATCTTTTCTGACTTGTAATTACTAGCTCAGTTTAAATCAGCGAGTCTGCTAATGAAAAATGGAATTCATATTTCTGTTGGAGTTAAAGATGCCACGATTGTCGGGGCAGATCATCGAGCACTGCAAGCTGCAGTAGATTATGTCGCAGCATTGGGCGGAGGAACAATCCATATTCAACCAGGTACCTACCAGATGGAAGATTCACTTCATCTCAGATCACACCTTAAGCTGATAGGAAATTCCGAACAGACTATCCTCCGAAAAGAATCTGGCTTCATCTCACCACTATTAACAGATGGTGACTATGGTGAGGAACAGGTTTCCTTAGTGGATCCAACTGGTTTTGAGGTTGGAAGCGGAATTAGCATTCGCGACGATGCATCCGGTGGTTTTCATACAACCACAGCTACCATTACTGCCCAATTGGATCAAAATACTTTCGCTATTAACAAACCGTTACAAGCAGACTGTATGGTTGTTAGAAACGCTATCGCTAAAAAATCATTTCCGGTTATCAGCGTCTATTCTGCGGAAAATGTTGAGATTGAAGGACTGGCAATCGATGGGAATAGGGCTGCCAATCAGTCTTTGAACGGTTGCCGAGGAGCAGGTATATTCTTTTATCGAGTTAATAATTCGCGGATAAGTGATTGTGTGGTTCATGATTATAATGGAGATGGCTACAGTTTTCAGCAGAGCAATGACATTGTAATCGAAAATTGCCAGTCATACCATAATTCCAACTTGGGATTTCATCCTGGCAGCGGATCGCAGAGACCAGTTATTCGTAACAATATAGCTTATGAAAACGAAGGAGATGGGCTATTTCTGTGTTGGCGTGTTCGACATGGGGTCTTCGAAGGCAACGAATTACGAAATAACGGCCAATATGGCATCTCAATTGGTCACAAAGATTCTGATAATTTGTTAATAGATAACTTGGTTCTCAGTAATGCCAGTCATGGGATTTACTTTCGCAATGAACCTGAATACACGGGAGGACACCGAAACCGTTTGGAGGCTAATGCGATTTACAATAACGGTACGCAAGAAGATGGAAATGGGATTACAATCGATGGAGAAACCAACGATGTGAGGATTGTCAACAATCGGGTCGGTAACAAAACTGAATATGGTCTTGCCACCCAACGCGTCGGAATTTTCGTTGGACAAAAAGCCAAACGGATTGAAATCAGCGAAAACGAACTTAAAGATAATTTGGATGCGGATATTGTTGAATAACTAATTAGCAATACCATTTCACCGAACAAGTCAGAGAAATAATGTAGGCAGGAAACCTAGGGTTACATTAATTTCGAAAGGGTTAAACTATCGGTGGAATTTTCTACAGAATGTCCTCCAGTATTGAAACCATTCAATCCAGAAGTTCTGTGCTTCTACTTCAATGAAGAGCAGGGGTTTAAACAATGCTCAGGTTATACAGAAATACGAATCGCTGAATTAAATGTGGGGGCCTCGCTTACGGATGATTTTAATTGCCAATTCTGGATCAATCTGAACAATCATTTCTGGTTCGACGCTGCAATGTCCTGGCAAATCAAAACCAGCGACGGCGCTGCGCGTATGCCACCCGGATAGTGATGTGTCCATTCCATCCTCGGCTGATTCAGATAGCGGCCCACCAAGTACATCGTGAAAAACCTTGGAGTAACCATCTACTACGCGAGGTGATTTGGAAAAAGAACCCCCTCCATGCGAGTTGACCATGCCAATGCACTTAACACAATACCAGATACTATTTAAAGTACCAAATGGATCGAGCCCCCAATGTAAAGCACGGACGTGTTTAATTCCCGCCTCACGCCCTGATTGGTACCCAACTTCCACGTCTTGATCGTCATTAGTCAACGCACCTGAGCCTCCACCGGTACCCGAGGTGAAAACTAGTCCAGATGGTGTAAAGGTGAGTGTACAAATTCGTCGGCCTTTGGGAGCTGAAATTGAATCCTCTTTCTTGCCGAGATCGATGTTGAGTTTCTTAAGCCTGTCGTACACATCAAAATTGCGATTCCATAGGCTGTCTTGGCTTATCATTATTGTTCCTTTCCAAATTTGTTATGGATTAATTTATCGCCCCAGCATCTCGCAAACTTGTTCCGCGACACCATTAATAACAGCATCGAGAATATGTCCTCCTTTAGGAATGCTAGCGAGTTTCGCGTTTTCGTAGTTGATCTGATCCTGCCGAATTCGTTGCGGGAAAACCACCATGGCAAAAGAGGTTTCAAATTCTCCCGCATGGCCAGCACTCCGTTCCAACTCTAGGTTTTGCTCATAAAAGGATTCCGAACAGGTTTTCCAATAGGTAATGTAGGTAACACCAAGATCATCTAGCTTCTTAATCTGATCAGGAGCTTTCGGTTCCAGATTCTGCCGCATATTTCCGCCGTGCCCGTTAAGTACCATAACCTTGGGTATGCCCAGACGCTTTAGGCTGTGACACACATCATAGACATACTCCAAGAATATCTCAGGTCGAATAGTCAAGGCACCGCCATGTGCCATGTGGTGCTCGGATACAGACATGGAAATAGTAGGTGTTACCAACACGTGTGGGTAAAATTGTCTTGCAGTCCGTTCAGCAATCTCAGTAACGCTAGCTGTGTCGTGAATCATAGCTAAGTGGTCCTGATGCTGTTCCAAGGCACCAGTTGGAACAATTGCACCTTTAACTGTACCATTGGAAATGCTCTCTTCTAATTCCTTCCGCGTCAATTCCCCCAAAAATACGTTTTTTCCTGGCATCATCCCCTCCTGTGTTGAGTTTTTTCGGTTCATTCTATGTATTGAATATTATCGCCATTATCTTACCAATTCCTTCTGATTTTGGTCAATGAAAACCTGATTTTGATGTTATTTATCTTGGAAGGATATTATGCTTGACCAGAAGGGAAGCGTTAGACTGAAAATCACTGTGAAGCCTCCTTAGTAATAAGCAGGAACCACGCTAAGCAAAAAAACAGCATTATAAAATAAATGGGAAATGCCATTTATTTTAAATATCTTCTGCTCTACTATTTGAGATTGATGGAACGACACTGGGTTATTCGGGAAGTTTATGGTCCTCAGATGGGAAATTTAATTGTGCTTATGAATCCAGAGTTTTATATAATAAAGCGTTATCTGAATTTGAGATGATGTCAAAACATATGGACTGTTTTCGAAGGGAGATTTAAATATTATGTCGACGAGAAACATATTGGTTACTGGCATGAGTGGTTTGATAGGTAGTGCTGTCCGTAATCGATTAGAAGGTAAATATACCCTGCGTGCGTTGAATCGGCGTCACATCTCAGGACTGGAATGTTATCAAGCGGACATTGCCAATCTGGAGGAAATCCAGCCAGCCTTTGATGAGCAGGATGTGGTTATCCACCTAGCGGCAGTGGCTGATGGTGGAGCTACATGGGACGATTTGTTGGCTCCAAATATTATTGGTACCTACAACGTATTTGAAGCTGCTCGGCGTGCTGGAGTGAAGCGCATTATCTATGCCAGTAGCGGATCAACAATCAGCGACTGGGAGCGTGAGTCTCCTTATGATGAAATTGTTAAAGGCGATTACAACCAAGTATCTGAGAACTGGCCGAAATTAACCCACGAATCCATCACCAGACCTAGCGGCCTTTATGGATGTACGAAGGTCTGGGGGGAAGCATTAGCGCGGCATTTTTCTGACACATATGATATTTCTGTTATCTGCTTGCGTATTGGAGCAGTAAATCGGGAAAATCGACCAACTTCCCCTCGACATTTCTCCGTCTGGTGTAGTCAAGACGATATTGCTCAGATGGTTGAGAAATGCATTGAGGCGCCTGATGATCTTCAATTCGACACTTTCTTTGTTGTCTCGGACAACAAATGGAGTTACCGGGACATATCTCATTCTCAACAAGTTGTTGGATATCAACCACAAGATGCTGCAGAAGAACATCGCCAGGATTCATGAGCTCAAGAAAAGTAGGAAACATTCATGACTTAGCACTTGTACATAAGTTTTAATTAAGTACAGGCTGATGATCAGGTTATCATCAGCCTCGAATCTAAGTCAATTAAAAGACCGATTGATCCTTTGAAAATTGAATAACAGCCGGTGAAAAAATTCAATCGCTTCTGTATTCATTGCAGTATTAGAGACGTTCCTAATTTATAATGATTTGACAACAAAAGAATTTTGGTATATTTTGATGCTTACAGTTCCAATTGAGAGAACAAACATGCCTAAGCGGTTGGACGACACCGTTTCAGTATCGTTCTTCTGAATAGCGACTACTCTCACCGAGATTTATCAAATATCTGTTATTCATACAACGAATCTACTGGAGGAAAATCACATGTCAGTCAGGCTATATGTTCTTGCATTCCTGATAATCACGATCAGTTTTGTTTTGGGACCCACCGGATTAATCGCTGAAGAATGGGTCTTTGTCGATTTGAAACCGAAGGCGAATTCGAGGCTTGATCAACAATGGTGGACCGGAGAAAAAGCTGCCAGCACCTTGAGTTTCTTACCAATAGGAAAAACTGAAGATTTCGCCGGGCCAAATGATAAAAAGGTGAAATTCAAAATCGAAAAGGAATGTGTTGTTGTTTTTGGAACAAATGCTGCTAAGTGGCCAAAAAAGATTACTGGTATTAAAACAGATCCCAAAGTACAGAAAGTTAGCTTCGTCTATTTTCTTCACGCCACGGGATGGGAAGATAATGCCGCTCCCGGTTATAAGTTTATTATGCACTATGATGACAACAGTAAAGCAGAGTTAGAGATGCAGTCTGGCATTAATTCCGATGACTGGTGTCATGATGATAGCAAACTACAAGATAAAAATTCTGTCTGGGGTTGGATAAAAAAAGAAGGCGAGCCTTGCGGTCACGCTGGACTCATCACCACCAAGTGGAAAAGTCCCAAGCCTAACAAAGGTATTGTTTCCATAGATATTGAATCTTTGGGAACAGGAGCCGTTCCAGTTATTGCAGGTATTACTCTGGGAGATGTTTTGCTGGATGTAGATGTTCAACAAAAGCTGACCACAAAATGGGGTGTTTTGAAAGGTAGGATTTGATTAACACCTAGTTTTATGGTTCAAACGGTAATTTTTTGTTAAACATTTACAACTACACTGGAAATACGATGCTGAGTGGTTTTGGGGCACTTTATTAGATGCCGATATGGCCAATAACACTTTAGGATGATAATGGATGGCAGGATGTGGTGCCAGAGCTGCTCCGTATTAAGGGACTAAATTCGATGCGCACGGAAATTATATCAGACAATATATACCTGAGATAGCCCAATTTCCGAATGAGTACATTCATCAGCCTCGGTTGACTCCTTCCATTTTGCTAACAAACCTTGGAATTAAATTGCGGCGAACATATCCCGAACCAATAATTGAACATAATTTTACCAGAGAAAAAGCACTGCGTGTGTATAAACAATTTTGGAACAGAAGGTAATTTTGTACGGGGCAGTATTGTTTTCTTAACCTGACAAGACATTCCAAAGTTGCTCTTAATTTATTTTTTATATCCAGTCAGCTCAACGTACCCAGCACCTTCGACCAACTTTCCCTTGAAGGTTCCTTTCACTCTGACCGCACCCTCCCAATATTTGAAACTACCCCCGAATTCTTGGTCTTTTATCATTGGCTCAACCTGTATATTCATCTGGAGTCTATCCAGTTTAAGAGCCCAACCTGACGGATAAATATTGCCACTTCTAGGACTCTTCCAACGAGACGTCTGTTGCACAATAAAATCGGATCTGCTAACTTTTTCTGTTGGTTGATCGGGTTGAATCAACGATCCTTGAAAACTTTGCCAATCTGTACCATCCTGAAATCTCAAACAGGCAAGCATAAGTGCAACATCGTTATCCAACTGTATGGAAAACCAATCCCAGCCAACAATCCCTTTGCTTAGTGAACTAGTACCAAATTCATGATCCATCCAACTGGTTCCCGCAACATTAATACGCTCCTTATTGATCTGAATAGTACCGATACTTTCCAAACCAATTAAACTATAATAATGGTTAGCATTACCAACTTCTGGCCCTTTCTGGCTCAAGCCACCATTGCCATGAAATACCGGTTTGCGCGTTTGAGTTAATATGAGATCAATGGCAATAATCGGATTAGTAGCATCATCGACAGCAAAAAGACGTATTGTTTTGTCTGTTTTTTGTGTGGCCGACCAATCTTCAAGCCATACAGAATAATTCGAATGTTCAACCTTCGTACCTGCCAATCCAATTGAACCACGACTATACCTTTCGAAACTCTTGTACTCCTTACGGGAAACATCAGTCACTGCAAAATGAGCCATATACACTTGATTACTAGCAAACTTGGAGGGACGACTTGAAACATTCGGGGTCAGTGAATTACGAAAGAACGTTAGTTGGTACCCATAACCTTGTCCATCAGAAGACTGTAGGTTGCCAGTATAATACCACCACTCGGTTTTATAGTCTGGGTGTGCAGCATGATCGCGAGGAAACTGAAAGTCCATTGGTTGCGTTGCTCTTTTGAATCTAGGATCTGCTTTCCCACTAAGCATCCCAACGATACTTCTTTGTGCTATGTAGTCTGATGCACACACTTCTGACACACAGACTAAGAAAAAACTGAAAAATAAGACAGGAAATTTGATCAGAATTTTGAATATCATATCTGTTACTCACTACGCAGAGCATCAATTGTAGGAATACGGCTTAGTTGCCAGGCAGGATATATGCCAGCTACCAATGCAGAACCGACAGCAACTGTAAATGCCTTAAAAAACTCTACAGCCTGTAGGTGCATTTGCAGTGTCCAGCCAAACGAACGTAGATTAATAACATAAATCAGAATTACAGCAAGTACTGATCCCACTGGTATGGCAATCAGTCCAGCGCTAGCGCCCATAAGTCCCGTTTCCAACAAAATAAGTTTCCATAATTGCTGGCCTGTTACTCCCAGTGCGCGTAATAAACCAATTTCTTTTCTTCTTTCAAGTTGAAGGCTCATCAATGTACTTAATATTCCGATAAAAGCGACAATCATTGATAATACTTGTAGGGCTATAGTCAAGGTAAAGGTGCGATCAAATACAAGCATAGCATTCTGTCTAAGGTTGCGATTAGATTGAATTATCACCTGCCCGTTTCCCGCCAATTGGCGCCGGAGTTGGTTAATTGTTTCTTTGATTTTTGTTTTGGGCTCTATGATTAAGGCAATAGAACTAATATTTCGGTCATCCCAAAACAGACGATATGTGTCATCGAACATCGTTACCGATGGACGGACATCGAAATCATAGGCAACAGCTACGATTTCAAATGAATGTCTCCCTCTATCAGTAAAAAGCTTAATTTGGTCTCCAACCTTTATATCGAATCGAACTGACAACGGTTCATTAATCACAATTCCTCCAGATTCGACCATTTCCCAAGTTTCATTGACGTCTCCTAGAGCCGATTTGTACTTCCGTTTGTTACCCGCCACATCGGCACTGACAGCAAGTAGTTGGACAATTCCGATATTATTGGCGTCGACTGTTACTATACGGTTGGTTAAGATTTTTTTTATTCCCGATACTTTTTGAACTTGGTCTATCAGTTTTGGATCAATTGAGGATGTCATGCTATTGGCAACACGTGGAGTAGAAATGAAAATATCAGCTTGCAAGAGATCTGCCAACCATTTTGTGACCGTTAAACGAAAGCTACTGGTCATTAGTCCAACACCAATAATCACACTAACAGCCACCATCAATGAGGTAATAGCAACCGAGGTCCGGCTTAAGGATCGAGTTATGTCGCGTATTGCCATACTACCGACAAGACCAAAACAGCACTTTAATACCTGTTGAGCTAACCGCATAATAATCAAGGTAGTTAGAGGTGTTAATAATGAAAAACCTACCAGAACCATAAATACGCCGCTGAAAGTAATTGCTAAGTTCCAATTTGGGATCATGAGGATCCCACCAAGTACTAAGATAAAAGTTCCAATAATACTGACCCAAGTTAGCGCCATCCGTGTCTTTTCTTCAATATGACTGCGTTGAAGGGCGTTTGCAGGGGAAACATGTGTCGCTTCATACGAGGGGATGAGGGCTGCAAATAACGAAGCCAGTAGCCCTATTAGGCTACTTTTGATTAGCACATACCAAGTTATCTGTGCCGTACGGACATTGGTGACGAAAAAGACATCGTTAATTGTACGAGACATCATCTCCACTGTACCCTGCCCCAGTAAAATACCAAGTCCCACACCGCTAGCAGTTCCAAGTCCACCAAGAATTATGGCTTCTACTAAGATCATTATAAAAACTTCATTGCGTGTAGTTCCGATCGCTCGAAGCGTTGCGATAGTTGGCCGTCTCTGAATAACACTAAAGGTCACAGTGTTATAAATTAAGAACATACCAACAATTAATGCTAATAAACTGAGTGCTGTCAGGTTAAGTTGAAAAGCAGACACCATTTCATGCATAGAACCGATTTTTTCAGATTTATGCTCCAAGCGTGCATCTATAGGTAAAATATTTTCGATCTGCTCAATAACATGGGATTTAGAATGCAGGTCTGGAATAATCAGGTCAATCCGGTCAATCCATCCTATTTTTTCCAGGATTTCTTGCGCAGTTGCTATATCCGTAATAAGCAAATCGTCAAATGCAGGTCCAGTTTTGCTGGTCGCAGCCACCAACTGGCTAATAACCAGTTGGTGGCTGCGACCAGCAAAATCAATGTAAAAAGTATCATTAATGCCAAGATTGTAATGATCTGCCAAATCTTTACTAATTAGCACCATATTTGGTTGAACCATAAATGTATTTAGGTCAACCTCACGCATAAAGTCAACACCAGAAGAATTGTTAAAGGCAGAGGCTGACAAGAGGTCGATGCCAACAAGTTTCATTGGCTGTCTGTCTAGGTCCTTAGCAATTACGTACTCCTCAATAATCGGTGTGCTCAATTGATAACCGAGGCTACGACGAATTTTTAAATAAATCTCTTGATCAACCCCATTTGTTCCTCCAACAATCTGATGTGTTGTTTTGCCAGCAACCGATTCTGTGCTGTACATGAAAGCCCTTTTTACTGATTCATTAGCAAGATCAATAGCGAGAATGATCGCCACTCCTAAAGTAACACCAATAATAAAAAATGTGCTTTGAAGTGGTTTTCTCCACGCATGCTGCCACGCCAGTCGAAATATATTCCTTATCATCAATTCACTCAGCTTTCGACAACAGTGAGTTTGCCGTTGGTCATCTGTAACACACGGTCTGCACAGTTTGCTATTTCGTGGTCATGAGTAACAAGTACCAGAGTTTGGCCGAAATCGCGTACAAACTCCAACAAAATTGCGAAGACTAATTTTCCAGTTTCTGCATCAAGATTTCCGGTCGGTTCATCAGCCAAAATAACTGATGGATTGTGGACCAAGGCACGAGTAATAGCAACTCGTTGTTGTTCTCCACCACTTAACTTATCTGGATATGTTTCAAGGCGATTTCCAAGACCAATACGATTCATCAAAGAAGTTGCAGCCTCAATTGAAAAATTGCCATTTAATTCCAACGGGAGTGTAACATTCTCTAAAACATTGAGTGTTGGTATCAGGTTAAAAAACTGGAAAATAATGCCGATGTGCCTTCTACGGAAGAGAGTTCGATCCTTCTCTGTAAGGTCGGAGATCGAAATGTCTTGGTCACCATTGCTAATAACGATACGACCTTGCGTAGGAACATCAATCCCTGAGATCAAATTCAGCAAGGTACTTTTTCCACTACCCGACTTTCCAAGTATACATATGAATTCACCTTTGTGAAAAACTTCATCAACTTGGTTAAGAACGATTAGATCCTTTTTCGCCTCCACATAAGTTTTGCTAACCTTGTCAAGTCGAATATGTGTTTTATTTTTCAACTGTGAGATAATACTTTCGAAATCTTAAGAAGCGGATTTAAACATTGAGACATCAAAAATCATCACATCGAGATATTTCCTATAATTTACATAGGCCATTCTTTTTTGTAATTGATATTGAGTGTGACACAAGATGATATGGTGAGTACAAAAAGATAAGCAGGCGTAGTACGGAAAGATACTTAGCTGAAATAACATAACCTAAGCTGGGTAATCTACGATGCTTTTTTTAGAGGTTGATCTGAGAAATTTTGAAGCACATTCAACACAAAATCTTAACCTGCGACGGCGGAGACAAAAAACCTAATGATATAGGAAATTGAGGGAATTAATTCGTTTGAACGAATCTTTTTGAGTTTAAACGCCCCTTAGTATGCTACTTAGATTTTCGCTGGGATTAACAACCAACTATTAAAACAGAAACTTTGATTCTAATTTTGCTCGTTTAACGATTCGACTTAGATGCGCCACCAACTACAGTGATCTTCGGCACAGAAGTTTGCTGTTCAACACCTGTGAAATTTTCCCAGTCCCGTTGAATAACATCGGTTGCAGGCATCTCCCCATCCGCAATTAAAAATCGGTAGGTAATATTTAATGTTTCATCTGCCCCAATCAGGTGAGTAAAGAAGGCACCGAAACGACCATAATCTCGGTAGGCAGAAAATTTGGTTTCCTTCGGGTTATTCGGGTGATTCATTTCGACTACGCTGTAACGCCTTTCATGTAAAGTGTAAGTTTCTCCTACCCATGGATAGTCAAGATCAGCTGTAGGATCAGCCTTTTCTTTCGGAAATATGTAGGTTGTTTCTTCCGGAATAACTTCATTAGCTGGACGATATTGAACACCAGCATGCTCTGGGTCCCCGTCTAGAAAAACATCTGAGCCTAGCGCTTTGAGTTGTGCGCTAAAATCGATTCGTAACCGAAACGGTTGGGATACATGACTAATCGACATTGTCCTAATTTCCTCGATCATCGGCACCTGATTTTCATCGTGCCAGTGTGTTAGAGACACAATTTCGGCACCATCTGAATTAGCTCGAGTATCCAAGAATTTTTGATGGACTATCTCGCCTCCTGTCATATGCCAGCGGTCATAGGATTTACCTTTAAATTGAATCTTATTCCAACCGATAAAAATCCCTCGATGATGGGTGAAATGCCCCCCAAATCCCTTGGTAATTGGTCTTTCTCCATCTGCATCAAAGACGTGCAGATAAGGCTTATAAGTTTCATGCAAACGATCAGGCGTAGAATTATCATAAGCATACATATAACGGCAGACGATTCGGCCATCAAGCATGACCTCAAGATATTCGTTGGTTCGATCTTCGACACTAAAACCTGTTGCAGTATTTTGTCCATTTACCAAAAGTGGATAGAGCAGATGGGGAATCATAAAATATTGCCTCCTTAAAAAAATATGAAGAAATCATTTCGTTATTAGACGATGCTGTAACCAGTAAACTGGAACTCAATATTAACTAGCAGCTTTGCCAAGAGTTTTCAACTCTATCAAAGTTGTGCTTGTTGGCGGGCATGGTAGGAACTCCTAACCAGCGGCCCAGCTTCAACGTGTCGGAAACCCATCTTTAGGCTGGCAGTCTTTAACTGCTCAAATTCTTCTGGGGTATAATAGTAATCAACATCAAAGTGCTTCTTTGAAGGAGAGAGATATTGTCCAATCGTCAGTAAGTCACAATTTGTATTGCGTATGTCTTGTATCGTTTCTAGCAATTCGGTAGTATTTTCGCCTAAACCAACCATTAAGCTGGACTTTGTCAACATCTCTGGAGCCATTTCTTTGCTAAGACGAAGTAATTCAAGCGTTCTCTTATAGTCAGCGCGCGGACGAATTCGACGATAAATTCGCGGTACAGTTTCTGTATTGTGGTTCAGTACGTCCGGTCTTGCCTCAACAATAGCTTTTAGTGCCTTCCAATTTCCTTCAAGGTCAGGGATCAATACCTCAACAGTACAGTTGGGACTACGCAATCTTGACTCTATAATGCATTCGGAGAAAATCTTTGCCCCACCATCCGGTAAGTCATCACGATTAACAGAAGTAATCACCACATGCTTGAGTTTCAAATATTCAACAGCTTCACCAATTCGACGTGGCTCGTCATAATCAGTTTCTATTGGGTTTCCCTTAGTAACCGCGCAATACATACAGCGGCGGGTACACACATCGCCTAGTATCATGAAAGTTGCTGATCGGTCGTTCCAACATTCCCCTATATTTGGACATTGCGCTTCCTCACACACTGTGTGTAGATTGAGACCACGCATTAATTGTTTCATATCTCTGTAGTTCGGACCATTAGAGATTTTGGCTTTAATCCATGGAGGATGACGGCGCTTATACAAATTTTTTTCTGGATTTGGGTTGGCTTTAGAATGAATCAATGGTAAAAGTTTAGTCATAAAAGAATTATCGGTGTTGACCTGTTAGCTTTTTTATAGAGGCATGACAAATATATGTAAAACACAACAAAAATTATACACTTTTTGCTGATCATTAACGATTAAAAAATATTAAACTCTATACTTTTAGACTCAGTTTTCGGCTTTATCATTGTCCCTCCGATAGAATGAATATATCCTTGACACAATATTAGGGGTAACACAAAATTCCCCGCTGCTTGCAAGGGACAACGCGTAGCCATTTAGAAAATAGAATATCTTAGACAAAAAGGCTACATACTTAGTCACATGCGCGCTTAATTCGTCCCCACATAGTCATAAGATTAGAGTCAGGTGAAACCAAGTATCCATCGGAGTTGAACCAGTTAGGTTGAAAATCGTACACCGGATGATTTGTCAGGTTACGGATGTTGATGCCATTGACATCTGTAACGTAGATTTCATAGTTCAGATCCCTTTCCGATACAAAGGCTATCTGTTTGCTATCAGATGACCAGCTTGGAAGCCCATCGAATGCTAGATGGTCCGTCAACCTACGAAGATTATCGCCATTGGGATCCATCACGTAAATATTAAAGTTTCCATCCATAAGAGATTGGAAAGTAATCCTTTGGCCATCAGGTGACCAGTTTGGAGGCCCATCGTCCCCCGGATGATTTGTCAAGTTACGTAGATTATTGCCGTTGGAATCCATTATATAGATATTAAACCGCCCATTTCTATTCGATACGAAGGCAATTCTTTGACCATCAGGTGACCAACTTGGTGACTCGTCCTCCCCTAGATGATTCGTCAGTCTACGTAGATTATTGCCGTTGGAATCCATTACGTAGATTTCATAGTTCAGATCTCTATCCGATACGAAAGCAATTCTTCGACCATCAGGTGACCAATTTGGCTGACCGTCATACGCCGGATGATTCGTCAGTCTTCGTAGATCATTGCCGTTGGGATCCATTATATAGATTTCAACATTCTTCACTTCATCCCTATTCGACATAAATACAATCCCTCGACCGTTAGGTGACCAACTTGGAGAAATATTACGAGCTGGATGATTTGTCAAGTTACGTAGATTATTGCCGTTGGAATTCATCACATAGATTTCAACGTCCCCTCCACCTCCTCTACCAGTAACAAAAACAATTTCTCGACCATCAGGTGACCAGCTTGGCTGACCGTCATACGCCGGATGATTCGTCAGTCTTCGCAGATTATCGCCATTGGGATCCATCGCATAGATTTCATTATTCCAATCTCTATCCGATATGAAAGTAATTTGAGTTTGACTAATTTTACTAAAAGAAAAAAAAGTGATTAATATGATGAGGTGACAAACAGTCTTGGGCTTGAGCATAATTTCCGTATTGACTCTTTTGCTAGAGTTCAGGGGGCGGATTCAAGGTCCGCTGAATCATGTTAATCTTGGTGTTGCACTCGCGTGGATTTTCGTACCTTAATATGATCGAGGATGTCTTATAGGGTATCATGATTACATATTATCAATTAGAGGGTGAATAATAAATGCAGGTCTAAGTTGTTGATTAATCTGTTGAATTAGGAAGAAATTTTCTGTCAAGGGTGATTGTGGGATGGCCAAGTGATAATCAATCGGTAATCAGGTTAATAAGATTATACGTCGATAGAGGAAATATGGGGTTCCTGAAGATATCATTTCTCTGAAGAATCCATGGCCTTTTGGATTTCCACTAATTGATCTTTGTAGTGTTGATTATCGGGAGCGATTTTCAGCGCTTTTCGGATAGTACTTTCTGCTTTCTGATAGAATTTACTTTTATAGTAAGCATAAGCAAGGGTATCAAAATGTTGTGCCGTGGGATCTAGTATTGTTGCCTTTTCCGCTAATTCGATGGCGTAGTTAAGTTTTATTCCTAGTCCGGCACATAGGCGTGCTAAGTGATTATGTGCTCTTGCGGAGTCTGTATCTAAATCAACGGCATGTTGAAAGGCATCAAAGGCGTTATCAAATTGTTCTGCATTAATATAGATAACCCCTAATCGTAACCATTCCTTTACATTGTCTGGATGAAATTCCACTAATTTTTGGTAAGCCATAATCGCATTGTCAAAATCCCGTTGAATAATAGAAGTTTCTCCCAAGTCTTTGTAAAGGCTGCTAAGTGTTGGATCAATTTGAATTGCTTTCAAAAGGTGGGATTTTGCTAGGTCAAGTTTATCTTGTTGCATATAAATATTACCGAGACGCTGATAACCAATTTGAAACTCTGGATTCAAAGTAATTGATGCTTGGTATGCATGGATTGCTGCTTCTGTGTCACCAGCTTTTTCGTAGATTTCTGCCAGTTTAAGATATAAGTGTTGGTTATTCGGACTAAATTGCAACGCTTCCCGGTAACTATATACTTGTTCTTCGTAGGCTTTAACTCGTGAAAACAATTCTATCTGGCCTTTTGCTTCTTCTAATTTGTGTGATCGGCGATAGGCCTGTGCGAGATTATAGTAATTACCTGACGTAAAGGTATCTCGTTGAATTGCATCCTTACAGTATTTGATGGCAAGATCAAGTTGATTTTGTTTTAAGTAAATCCTTCCAAGTCCAGTATAAGGCTCAACGGCATCAGGGTCGAGACCAATTGCTTTCTGGTAACAACTTATAGCTAGATTGAAATTTCGGCGCTGAAGGTAAATGTCGCCCAAATTTGTGTATGCTTTAGCCATCTTGGGAAGCATCTCAACTGCAATTTTGCAATATTTTTCCGCATCCGAAAACTTCCCTTGTTCATTGTAAAGAGTTCCTAAATGCAAGTATGTCAGCCCATGTATTTTTTTCGATGCTTTCAAAGCCAAGACATGTTGGTAAGCATCCACTGCTTTATCGATCATATTTTGGTAACGATAAGCGTTCCCAATACAGTAATAGGTTTCGCTATGGTTCAAATTGATTTGTAGAATCTGATGAAACTCAGTAATTGCCTGATCATATAACTCCATCTCTATATAACGTTTTCCGCGTTCAAGATAATCCTTTACTGTGGATTCTTCTGCCCCTACCTCAAGCTGACAAACGGAAGTAATCGGAAATTCCAAAGTAATGAGACAAACAACTATAAAAAGTATCTGGCTCCTACAAAAACGTTTTAACATAAAATAATGGATGTTCTATGAATCTACTAATTATTATAAATATACATCCCTCCCGAATTTAAGGAAGGAGAAGTTGTATTTTGTCCACCCCAGATAATCATTCGATCTCCTATCCATACAGCGGTGTGATTAGACCGAGGTTCAAGTAGGTTGTAATTGGCCATGGATTCCCAAGTATCTGTGGCCGGGTCATATATTCCTCCGGATCGGAGAGGAGAAGATGGGGTATTATGTCCACCCCAGATAATCATTCGATCTCCCGTCCATACAACTGTAGACGCTCCTCGCGCCTTAGGAGCGTTCTGAATTGAAATAGGACTCCAAGTATTTGTTATTGGATCGTACATCCCGCCGGTATTTAAGGTGTTTTTCCCATTGTACCCCCCCCAAACAATCATTCGATTTCCTGTCCATACAGCTGTATGAAAAGAGCGTGTTTCAGGAGCGTTCTGAATCGACATGGGGCTCCAAGTATTTGTTATTGGATCGTATGTCCCACCGGTATTTAAGGTGTTTTTCCCATTGTACCCTCCCCAAACAATCATTCGATTTCCTGTCCATACAGCTGTATGAAAGGAGCGCGTCCCAGGAGCATTTTGAACCGAAATAGGATTCCAGGCATCTGCTGATGGGTCGTACATCCCGCCGGTATTGAAGAAAGGGACATTGCCAGGCCCTCCGCCCCAAACAATCATTCGCTCCCTTGTCCATACAGTTGTATGGAGTGTACGTGCTTTAGGTGCATTTACGTTTGAAACGATAACCCAAGATTCCTTAGCATAACAAGTTAGTGAACTAACTAACAAAAGACAATGGGTTATTGACTTAATTGATTTTAATAAGTATGCCTTCATTGGAGTTGTCTTTACTTTTTGATAGGAACAGTTAATGCAGTAATGAGATAATTTGAATGGAAAGATTTTTTGGAAGCACTAGCTACGTGTACGGAGACATCTGGCGGTTTCCGTATGGCTTTTCTTTGGGCAGGAAACGTTGGGATAGACAGTGTTATGATACTATATTTGTCTACAAAACGGGGCTCTATATAGAGCCCCGTTTTGTATCTTGAAACATTTACATACTATGGAGTTTAGTAAGAATCTTCTTTTACATCTCCCCACTTAACTGCGAGCTTACTTTGGGGATCGACAGCAGTTGCTAGCTCCCCATCTTTTACCTTATTTATCTCCGCCGTGGTTACAGCACGATCATAAATTGCCAACTCGTCAAGAAGGAAGGTGGCCGATCTGTAACCTGTCTTACCAATATACAGTTTCTCTTTTCCCTGTGCGATTTTGGCAGGTACACCAGGTTTCTTAGCAACCTCTTTACCATCAACGTAGTAGAAAAGATCTGTTCCTTTTAATACGCCGGCAACATGATACCATTTATTCAGAGCGAACTTATCGTTTTCACCTTTGGGTCCACATCGGTCACATCCTTTGTTACCTGCGTTAAACCGCCAGTGTAAGTTCAATGTATCAGGGCAAATCCAGATCCCTGGTGACCTATCAGAACCAGGAGCTTTTTTAGCAATAACTTGGCTCCATGCTCCATTGGTACCTTTGGTAAAGTTAATCCAAAATAAGTAAGAATTATCCTGATATTTTTCTAAGGTAGGAAAAGATTCAACGCTTACAAGGGAATCTTTATCTTGGCTATCCAAAGCGCCCCCATACTTCCCCTTAGCTGTAAGTTTTGCCTTATCGTTCATTTTACCATTAGTTGCTCCTGCCTCATTGGCAATAGTTTTTCCGTCAGCCTGATCAAAATTGAAATACAAAATCAACCCTTTGTCAACCTGAGCCTGAATAGGCAAAATAGCAACCGTCAAAAATAAAGCAATAACAGCTAGACAAACTAATCGCATAAATAATTCCCCCTATATAGATTTAAAAATTGAGGTACCAATAGTACCTCTGCAAAACTGCAC
>Ga0207984_1000279_pt1 | contig 32388 bp, 18 predicted proteins | sample ETNtaG_30_FD_185760 | JGI IMG/M metagenome (GOLD analysis project Ga0207984, IMG submission 185760) | Marine microbial and viral communities from oxygen minimum zone, Eastern Pacific Ocean - ETNP201306PF43B (SPAdes) (version 2) | ecosystem: Environmental > Aquatic > Marine > Oceanic ...
CTGCAGGCCTCCAGTGGCCTCTGGAGCGAAAACACGACTGTTGCCATCTACGTAAATGGCCGCCCGCGGCTTTCCGACCCTTCTATCACGGCACTGCTGATGGTGCGGGGCGGGGTCATCTCGTTCGGCGCCGCCGGCATGGACGATGCGGACGCCGGCGCGGAGCTGGTTTTCAGCGCTGCCTACCGCCGCGTCGGTACCAGTAGCTGGGAATCCGCCTACATCTCGCCGTCAGCCTGGGATGCGGGACGCGTGGAGTTCAGTTTCAGCCCCGACTTCGACGCCTCGCTCGGCAGCTACCTGTTCCAGCTGCAGGCACAGGACAGCCACGGCGGCCTCTCGGGCTGGCTGGTACTGCCGCTACCGGTGGAGGTCACCAACATCCCGCCACAGGTCTCGACCACCCTTGTCCCGGACGCGGTGGTCAGTGCCGACGGGGCGATGCTCGAGTTCAGCGCCACCTTCAGTGACACCGACGGCACGGTCCAGCAGCTCCAGTGGATCTCCAGCCTAGACGGGCTTCTCTCGACCAACGCCTCTTTCTCGATGAGTCCCGGCAGCCTCATTGCTGGTAACCATACCATCACGCTGCGCGTGCAGGACAACGACGGCACCTGGAGCGAGACTTTGTTCACGGTTGAGGTGCAGCCGGTCCCGGTGCCGGACGAGGAGTTCTTTGGCATCGTCAGAGACAACCTGCTGCTTGTCGCCGCGGCGCTGCTGCTCGGGGTGCTGTTTGTCGGCGGCGGGCTGCTGCTCCGCTCGCGCGAGCCGGCGACCATCGCGGTGGTCGCCGACGACGCTGAGGAAGAGCAGCCGCAACGGCTGGTCGAGACCTGGCTGCCGCCCGAAGGGCTCGAGGGGTACGAGCAGCTGGTCGCGGAATACATGGCGCGCCGCCGTGAGGCGTACCTTGCGGCACCGAGCAATGAGCAGGAGCTGGACTATCTCCACAACAACCGCGAGCGGTTTGCGATTTCATCCTACTTCGAGGTCCCGGTCGACCCGGCGCACCTGATAAGCGACTGGGCGCTGCCGGAAAATCTGCGTGGCAACGTCCACCTCGACGCGGTCCGCAGCGAGATTGTCGAGCGTGTGCTGGATGGCCCGCCCGACCGCAATTACGTCATCATCGGCGAGCCCGGTGTCGGCAAGACCGTGCTGCTGTTCGAGCTGTTTGACCGGCTGATGAACCGCATTCCGGTCGGCCGAATCTCGACCACGACGCTCGGCAAGGCGCACGAGAAGTTCGGCGTGCGGCTTTTCTACGACGACATCCAGGAGAACGCCGAACTGGTGCAGGCACTGACCGACCGGCAGATTAGCGGCGTAATTCTAAGCGCGCGCGAGGCGGACTGGGCCTCGCTGCCGGCGGAGTTCCAGGCGCAGTTCGACCGGCTGACAGTGCCGCTATTCCCGGAGAACGAGATGAAGCTGCTCAGCCGCAAGATGCTTGGCTTCTCAGGGCTGGGCTACGACGAGGAGGCTATCTCGGCGCTGGTGAAGTACGCCGAAGGGTCGCCCATCTATGTCTGGTCGATGATTCGCGAAATGCTGCACCGTGGACTGCGGGCGCTCACCGCGAGCTACATTCAGGAGAACGCCATCCGCGGAATGAACAACTACGTTTCGCTGCTGTTGCAGCGGCTGCTCAAGGATGGCGAGGAATACCGCCCCGGCGGGCTCCACGCGCTCACGTCGCTCGTCTTCCTCGCGGAAACCATGGAGGAGCGCTTCTGCCACGACCTGTTCTACGATGCGGCGGTCGAGCGGCTTTCGACTCACGCGCAGGAGCAGCTCAACGACCCGATGGACCAGGGCACCTTCAACCGCGCGCTGGCATACCTGCCGGACGACGGCAATGTAATCAAGTTCCCGCACGATACCTGGGTTGACGTCATCCTGGGCCACGGCGACCTGAATCCGTTCCGCACCGAGCTGCGCGCCATCTTTCGGCTGTTCGTCGACAGCGGCCTCTTCGAAGAAGTCAAGCGCGAAGTGGTCCCCGGTGTGTGGGAGACCACCGCCAAGCGCTACCACCGCAGCCCGTCTCGGCAGAAAGGCTCATTCCTGGCGCTGGCCGACACGCTGCTCCATAACTTCCAGGTCTCCGAGCTGAAGGAGCTGGGAGTCGATATCGAATTGATTCGTGAGGTCGCCTCGACCTACTCGCACCTGCCGGCCGCTGCGTCGCTGGTATCACGTATCCAGGCGGCCGAGCCGCAGCAGGTGACCAGGATTATCAACATCCAGGACACAGTCTCGCCCGCTGGCGGCGGCCACCCGCCCTACCGGATTGAGGATATTTACCTGATTTACAACGACGGCCGTCTCATCACCGGACAGTCGCTCAAGGAAACTATAATTGACCAGGATATCATGGGCAGCATGCTCACTGCCATCAACGACTTTGTCCAGGATTCGTTCAAGGCGGGGGGGGAGCTGGGGTCTATCGACTATGGCGACAACCGCATCATGATTGAGCGCGGCGAACAGGTGGTGCTGGCGGTGGTTATCTACGGTGAGGAGACGCGTGAACTCCGTTCGCAGGTGGCGAACGGGCTGCGACAGGTCGAGAGCCGTTTCAGCAGCGAACTCGCCGGCTGGAACGGCGATGTTGACCTGCTCTCGGGAACGCACGAAATCCTACAGCCGCTGCTCGACGGCACCCGCGAAGTCAGCCGCGAGATGATTGACGAATACCTTGCGCTCCAGAAGGTCGGCCTGCGCGCCAACTGGGGCCACGTCGCCGGCCACGTTCGCGTCCAGGTCGAGGTGTGCAACTACGATTCGCAACAGTTCAGCGAGGCGCACCTGAAGCTGGAGCGCACCGCGTCGCTGCTCGAGTTGGTCGCGACGCAGCCGGAAACCGAGCAGACCGGCAGCGGCGTGCGCCTTGGCGAGGTCGACCCGCACAGCAGCCACAAGCTGGTGCTCTGGTTCGAGCCGCGCGGAGCCGGCTCCGCCTCGCTCGCGCTGAGACTCGACTACCGTGATTCCGAAGGTCGCAATGCTGGCGTGACGACGACCCTCTTCGCCGGCACCGAGGTCTTCCGCGAGGATGACTTGCCCGATGGGAAGGCACTGAAGAAGCTGCTGAAAGGCGGCAGCCAGCGGCTGCCCGCCAGCCTACCCGAACCGGCCGAGGCGGCTGCGGCTGCGCCAGCTGAGACGATCGAAGTGACGCAGGCCGAGCAAGTCCCGGTCGCTGAAGCGGAAATCGTGGTCGAAACTGAAGTTGTCACGGAGATGGAGCCGGAGCTGAAACCGCCGGCAGAGGCAGAGGACGAGCCCGAGCCGGAAACGAAGCCGGAGCCCGAGCCGGTTGACTTTGGCGAATCAGGGATAGATGACCTGCTCGGTAAACTCGCGGAACTTGGCCCGGAAGCCCCGCCGGAATCCGGAGGCGAATCACCCGACGATAAATATAAAAAAGCCGGAGAGGATCTCGACGTCGTGAAACCGGCGTCGAAAAAGAAGCAACAGAAGCCCGCCGACGATGACGATGGCGAACTGGACGATATCTTCGCCAAACTGAAGGAACTGGACGACTGATTTACCCTCAGATTGGTGCGGGTGCCGGAATTTGAATCCGAGTTCTCAGCTTGGCAAGCTGAAGTGATACCAGGCTACACCACACCCGCACGGCCCGCGCCACGCCCGACGGGATAAAAAGGCTGCCCAAGCCGCTTTAGTCCGGGGCTGGGTGGCGCGGCGATGTCACCGTCGGAAACAGACTCAGATGGCGTTACCGGGCCGCCTGGCGGGTGGCACAGCCACCGCTGGCCGCTGCTGGGGCTGGCGAGCTGTTTCGTCGTGGCGCAGTTGCTGGCGATGGCGCTGGTGCCGAGTTTTGATGCGGCGGAGATGCAGGCGTTCGAAGACCCTGACGACCCGGTCAATTCGGGTCTTTACATAGTATTGATTTTGGCTTTCACCGCCTTCGTACTGTGGCTGGTGCGGCGCGGGTTACAGAACCTGTTGCAGCTGATTTTCCTGGGTGCCGTTGGGATGACTTTCGTCTACGTCTTCTACCCGCTATTTCTCGAGCTTGGCTTCGCACCGGCTGGTGCGTGGCTCGCAGGTATTGCGCTGGCGGTCCAGCTTACCTTCCTGCTGCTGACGTTCCCCGAGTGGTATGTCATCAACACCTGCGGGGTGCTGATTTCAGCTGGCGCGGCGGCCATCTTCGGCATCTCGTTCGGGCTGGTCCCGGCGCTGCTGCTGCTCGTAGGCTTGGCAATCTACGACGCGTGGGCAGTCTACCGCACCGGCCACATGGTTGACCTGGCAGACACGGTGATGGAGCTGCGGCTGCCCATCCTGCTGGTGATGCCCAAGGCCCGGGGCTATTCGTTCCTGAAACAGCGCAGCCTGCAAGCGCAATTGGATTCAGGCGAGGAGCGCGAGGCGATGTTCATGGGGCTGGGCGATATCGTGATTCCCGGGGTGCTGGCCGTTTCCGCCAAGGCCACTCTCGGCTGGGGCGTCGGGCTGGGCGCTTTGCTGGGGGGACTGGCCGGCTTCGCGGTCCTGATGCACTTCGTGCTCGGCGGCCGCCCGCAGGCGGGGCTGCCGCTGCTCAACGGCGGCGCCATCTTGGGCTGGGCGTTTGCCGCCATCCTGCTGACTGGCAGCCTGGGGTTGTAGCGTGGCGGCGGTCCCGGTCCCGGGCGAGCCTGCGTTGCACCTGCCCGACGAGCGGCTGCTCGTCGTCGCGGACCTGCATTATGGTGTCGAAGCGGAGCTGTTGCGGGGCGGAATGTGGGTTCCCAACCGCGCCCGCCAGCGCACCGAGCGGTTGCTGGCACTGGTGGCGCAAACGAATGCGGAGCGGTTGCTGCTGCTGGGCGACGTGAAGCATCAGGTACCGCACTCGAGCCACCAGCAGAGGCGCGACCTGCAGCGGATGTTCAGTGCGCTGGGCGAGGCGGTGCAGGTCGAAGTGGTCCCCGGCAACCACGATGGAGGGCTGCGCGAACTCGCGCCGGGGAGCGTCCGCTTCCACCCCGTGCAGGGAGTCGTCGTTGGCGACGTGGGTCTGCACCACGGCCACGCCTGGCCCGCGCCCGAGGTGATCGCGTGCCGGCATGTGGTCGCCGGGCACAACCATCCGGCTATCGCCTTCCGGGATCGCGTTGAGAAGTTGCACACAGCCGACTGCTGGCTGCGCGTGCCGCTCGTCGCGGGCGAGCGTTACGATGCGGTGGGCGAGGAGCTGGTTATCATCCCTGCCTTCGGCGAATTGGCGGGCCGCACGATGAACCGCGAGCCGCTGACTGGTTTTGGCCCGCTGCTGCGCAACGGCTACGGCGACTTGCCGGCGGCGCGAGTCGAGTCGCTCGACGGGCTCGACTTTGGCGAATTGCGCCACTTGATGGACCTGCGGTTGGAGCGATGAAACTCGACCCGCGGCTATGGGCCGCTCTGGAGAGCCGCGGGCTGGCGGAGCCGACGCCGGCGCAATCGGCGGCGTGGCCGCCGATTGCGTCCGGGAAGCATACGCTGTTGATTGCCCCGACGGGAGTCGGCAAGACCGAGGCGGCGGTCGTGCCGCTACTTGACGCGCTTCTGCGCAAGCCGCCGCAGCCAATTGCGGTGCTTTACATCACCCCGCTGCGGTCGCTCAACCGCGACATGCTGCGTCGGCTCAAGGGCTTCGGCGAGGAGCTGGAACTGCCGGTCGCAGTGCGGCATGGCGACACGTCGCAGAAGGAGCGCAACCGGCAGTCGCGCCACCCCGCGCAACTGCTGGTAACGACGCCCGAAACGCTGCAAATTATGCTCTCGGGCAAACGGCTGCGCACCCACCTGGCGCAGGTGCGCGCCGTCGTGATTGATGAAGTGCACGAGTTGGCGTCGAGCGAGCGCGGCGCGCAGCTCTCGCTGGCGCTCGAGCGGCTGGTGCTGCTTGCAGGAGAATTCCAGCGCATCGGCCTGAGCGCGACCGTTGGCACTCCCGGGGAGGTGGCCGGTTTTCTCGGCGGCGACCGCGTGGTTGAAATCGTCGCGCCGGCGATTGTGCGGAAGATGGACCTGCAGGTGGTTTCGCCGCAGCCCGATGACACGGACGAGACGCTGTCGGCCGAACTCTACTGGGAGCCGCAGCGGATTGCGGCGCTGCGCTACTGCGCCGACGCGGCTGCCGACCGGCCGACACTGCTCTTCGTCAACACGCGCGACACCGCCGAGGCGCTGGGCGTGCGCTGGCGCATGTGGCAGCCCGAAGCGCCGTTAACGGTGCACCACGGTTCGCTCTCACGCGACGTGCGCATCGAGGCCGAGGAAGGCTACCGCACCGGCGACATCAGCACGCTCATCTGCACATCATCGCTCGAGCTGGGTATCGACGTCGGCAACACCGAGCTGGTATTGCAGTATAACTCTCCGCGCGACCCGTCGCGGCTGAGCCAGCGGCTCGGCCGTTCGGGGCACCGGCTACGCGCGACCGCCATTGGCCGCGTCGTCGCCAGTGAGCCGGTCGAGCTGCTCGAGGCAGCCGTCGTTGCGCGGCGCACACTGGCGGGCGAGCTGGAGCCGTCGCGCATCCGTGAGGCGCCGCTCGCGGTGCTCGCCAACCAGCTCATCGCTTGGACCGTCTGCGACAAGTCGGTAGACCGCCAGGCGATGCTCAGCGCGGCCCGGCGGGCGTGGCCGTTCCGCGAACTGCGGGGCGAGCAGCTGGACGAGCTGCTGGCGTTGCTCGACCGCCTACACCAGGCGCGGCCCGTGGAAAACAATGTGAGGCAGGGACCGCGCGCGCTAAAGTATTTCCACGGTAACCTGTCGCTAATTCCCGACGAGAAAACGATGTCGGTGCGCGACATTTCGACGCGTCGGCTCATCGGGCGACTCGACGAGCGGTTCATCCTGGACCTGACTCCGGGCGAGCGTATTATCTTCCGTGGCGCGGCGTGGGAAGTGCTCGAAATCGAAGAAGAAGTCACGGTCGCTCCGGCGCCGGCACTGGGCGAACTGCCGCGCTGGATTGGTGAGGATATTCCGGTGCCGCAGTCGATCGCCCGTGAAGTCGTGGAACGACTCGCAACGGGCGACTGGGAGGGGCTACCGCTCGCTTCAGAGGCGCGCGAAGCGCTTGAAAGCTTCCGAACATCTATATTTAAAGACGGCGAAACGCCTGCGCCCGGTCGCATGACGCTGGAGCGGCATGAGCGGCTACTGGTGCTGACGCACGCTGGCGGGACGCGGCTCAACCGCACGCTGGGGATTGTGCTGGCGTCGTTACTGACTTCACGGGCAGGCGAGGCGTGCGGTTTCCAGAGCGACCCCTACCGCGTCATTCTCGATCTGCCAGCGAGGTTGCGCGCGCGGGATGTGGAGCAGACCGTGCGCGCGCTGCGCCCCGGGCTGGGACCGTTGCTGCGGCTCGCCGTGCGGAGTTCCCCGACGCTGGGACCACAGCTGCTGCACGTCGCGCGCAAGATGGGTGCGATTGCTCCCGACGCCGACGTGGGGCGCTTCGGACTGCGGCGACTGCTGGCGGCCTACAGTGATACGCCGCTCTACCGCGAGGCGGTCGAGCGGCTGCTGTTTCACCAACTTGATGAGCCGGGGCTCGAGGCGCTGGCAATTGCGCTGGCAGACGGCAAGCTCGTAATCGTTGCGTCCGCGGCAACGCCCTTCGGGGCTGGCGCCCTGGAGCCGTATCGCGATCTGCTCAAGCCACCGCGTCCCGGCAGCGCTATTCTGGCGGCGGTCGAGCGGAGGCTGCGCCGCACCGTACTGCGGCTCGAATGCCTGGCGTGCGACAACTCCCGCCGCCGCCGCAGTAGCGACATCACCGTGGGCGAATTGCGCTGTCCGAAATGCAGCGGGCAGATGGTCGCGCTGCTCCATCCGCTCGAGGTGGAGCGAGGCGTCCCGCTGCGGCAGCGCGAGCGGTCTGCATCGCTGGCGCGCACGCATGGCCCACGTGCAGCGCTGGTGCTGGCGGGCCGGGGTGTCGGCCCCGCGACCGCAGGCCGCATCCTACGGCGGCAGCTCCCCGACGACCAATTGGTGCAGGCGGTGATGGAGGCCGAAATTACCTACGCGCGCACGCGCCGCTTCTGGGACTGAGTTAATACCGGAGGGCTGGTGCCCGTTACCCATGCCCGAAGCCAGCCACCCTGCTTCTCTCTGGCTGCCACCAATGCCGTTCATCTACGGCAGCTGCATGTTGCTTTTCTTGCTTGATATTCACCTGCTGCCACGGATTTTCGTAGGCTTTGGTGCTATCGAACCTGAGTATCGTCCACTGGAACAGGCCACACGATTGGCCTACCTACTGGTGGCAATGCTGGCATGGCTTGATCTTCGGCTGGGTGATAGCAACGGGGAGAATCGCTCGCGTAGCGTGGGTTGGCTGTTACTTTCCCTTGGCCTAGTAATGGTACTCTTGGAAAACAATTGGGATCTCACCCTTCGTGAAACGTTACTTGGGCGGCTTGTTTTTGCAGTGCTGCTTGGCGCAGTACTGGTTTGGCTATCTTGGCTTACGCTCTACTGGGGATGGCGAATGCCAACTCTCTATTGCCTCGTGGTAGCGCTTCTGGCGCTGGGACAGGTGGCCGACACTTTTCACGATGGTCAGGGCGGGAGACTACTGGAGAATCCGGCGGTCCGCGCTGTTGGTACATCCCCTGGTCTGGAGGAGACCAGTGAGCTGCTCGCGGCCTGGGTGCTTTTTCACGCAGCCTGGCTCTGGCACTGCCGACAGTCCGTGGCCATCCGGTTCTGGCGCACGGCGGGGGGTGCTCGGCTGGTGGGGGGACTTCTGCTTTTAGGGATGGGCAACGGTTTCTTGGCCTTCACGCGGGAAGGGCATGGCGGACACTTCATTTCCAATGAAATGGCGATACTAGGTTTCCTGCTGATGGTCATAGGCGTTTGGGTGGCGTGGAGACAGCTAAAGCAGCCCGTTACGCAGTCCCACCCAGACGTAGACACCTAACGCTCTAGCAGCAGCCGTCACCTACGCCAGCCCACGCCGTTTCTGGGACTGACACTAAAAACAGGGCGCCGCTTGCAACGCCATGGAGGGTCGCAGTTGGCTGCAGGCATGGCTGGCGCTGCTGCTGGTACTGTTCCTGCTCTCTGTCAGTTGGCGTAACCTGCCCGAGGAGCAGTCGCAGGCACAATATAGCCGTCCGATCTATGAATATGCACACAACGGCGAAGCTGCATCCGTCACAGGTGGGCACGTCTATCACGGCGCAGCGGTACCGTCACTCGCCGGCAAGTACATTTTCGGAGACTACACTTACGGCAGGATATGGGCGCTCGAGCGCACTGACGGCGGCCCGCAGGTCGAGCTGCTCATAGATTCGCTGGAGGACCCGGCGTGGGAGGCACGGCTCTCTGCCAGCGCATTCGGCATTGATGATGCCGGTGAGCTTTATGTGGCCGATCGTGGCGGCAGCATATGGCGTTTTACCGAGGCCAACGGAACTCTAGCTCTAGTGGACACGTTTCCGGGGTTGGAGTTCGTGAACCCTGTCGGCCTTGCAGCCACGGGTGACGGCCGGCTCTGTATTGTCGAGCAGCCCGGCCGTGTTATCTGTCCGCACGACGGCAACGCCACGGTCTTGCTCGACATTCGTGAAACGGTAAACGACGGCGACTGGGAACAGGGTCTCCTCGGGCTGGCGTTCCATCCCGGCTTCGCGGAGAACGGTCGCTTCTTTGTCACTTACACCACGTATGAAGATGGTGCCCTGCGGCTGGCCGAGTTCAGCGCCAGTGCCAACATGACCGGGGCCCGCAATCATGCCAACTTGAGCAGTCAGCGGGTGCTGCTCAAGGTGGCGCAACCCTATCCCAACCATAACGGCGGCCACTTGGAGTTCGGACCTGACGGGCATCTTTGGCTGGGGCTGGGTGACGGCGGTAAGTACAGCGATGCCTTCGACAACGCGCAGAATCTGGAGACGCTGCTGGGGTCGCTGCTACGTCTCGACATTGATGACGGTAATCCGTATGGAATTCCGGATGACAACCCCTTCGCGGATGGTGGAGGCCGCCCTGAAATTTGGGCGTATGGCTTCCGCAACCCCTGGAAGTTCAGTTTCGACCCAGCGACAAGCGAGTTATGGCTGGGTGACGTAGGGCAGGATGAGTGGGAGGAGATTAACATTGTTGAGCGTGGCGGCAACTACGGCTGGGCCTACTACGAGGGGATGCACTGCTATGAATCACCTTTCGAATTTTACGACGGCTGGGACTGCTCTGGGCTTGACCTACAGGCAGAACGTGCATGGCTCTGGGAACGGGTGCTGCTCAACCCTCTGGCGCTGCTGCTGCTCGGTGGGAGCCTGTTCATCGCGCGCCGACTGGGGCAGCAGCCGTAGCGCTGCTTATTCGAGGCCCAGCTCGCGCCGGTCGACGATGACGTAGTTCTTGCGCTGCAGGTTGGTCAGGTAGCCGTACCAGTAGACCAGCATGCCGTGGCCGTAGAGCTCGACGTATTGCGAGACCTGTCCGCGGTGGTTCTTGCGGTGGATGTAGTCGTCGCCAAAGCTCGCCTTGGACTCGACCCAGTGGTATTCGTCGCCGTGCCACACGAGTGGTTTCAGCAGCAGGAAATCCGGAGTTTTCCCTTCGACCGTTCCCTGCCGCAGGTCGTTCTCGGTGAAGTATTCCAGCTCCAGTCCATCGAGCCACACCGCCAGCCGGTCCTCGCGGCGGTTGCCCTCGGCCGCCTGTTTGTTGTGCGAGATGGGGGTGTAGAGTTCGTCACGCGTGGTCACCTCTTCGAGCTCCTTCCGCAGTCGTTCGTCTTTGACCAGCTTCAGGTTCCTCAGCATTTCCTTGGTGCGCTTCTTGGAGTGGCGCATCTCCATTAACAGGAAATTGGCAAGCAGCACCGGCGGAAAGTCCAGCTCGAGTGCCAGGTCACCGATGGAGACCCCCGACTTCCAGCGCTGCAGGTGCTTCCGCGCACGGTCCTTGACGCGGTAGTGGTTCTTGATTGACTTGCGCTGCAGGAACTGCGAGCGGATGGCGCGCACGGCGTCGTACGGTTGCTCGAACTTGTTGGCGACTTCCTCGACACCGGTATGCACGCCGTAGCCGCGATGCCGGTCCAGTTCCCTGAGAATTTCCCGGTAAACCTTCTCTTCCATGGCCGGGCAGGGATGGTCACTAAAAAGGCAGGGGCCACTGGCGCAGTATGGAACGACTGGCGCAGCTGCGCGAAGCGATGATCGACGCAGGTTTCGAGTTGCTGGCGCTGGTCCCCGGCTCCAGCCTGCGGTACCTGACGGGGCTCCAATTCCACCTCAGCGAGCGGCCGCTGGTGCTCGTCGTCCCGCAGCGGGCACGGCCGGTGCTGGTGTTGCCAGAGCTGGAGTGCTCCCGTGCCGAAGCGCTCGAGTGTGACATCGTGACTTACTCCGATGCGACTGGCCCCGCCAGTGCGTTCGAGGCGGCGGCAGCGGCGCTGCCACCGGGCCGGCTCGGGGTCGAAGGGCGCAGTCTGCGCTTCATGGAACTGGAGCTGCTGGCGCAGGCCGGCATCGGCGACGAGCGGATTGATGCCGGGGCCATTCTGGCGCAACTGCGGATGCGCAAGTCGGCCGAGGAGCTGGCGAAGATGGAGCGCGCCGTGGCGTTGGCAGAGGCCGCCTTCGGTGAGGTGCAACCCACCATTTCCGTCGGCATGCGCGAGCGCGAGCTGGCGGCGGCGCTGGTGCAGGCGCTCTACGAGGCGGGCTCCGAGCCGGAACTGCCGTTCGCCCCCATCATTGCCAGCGGCCCCAACGGTGCCAGCCCGCACCACTTTCCGGGCGACCGGAAGCTGGCGCAGGGCGACCTGCTGATTGTCGACTGGGGCGCAACCTGCGAGGGATATTTTTCGGACATCACCCGCACGTTCGTGGTCGCCGCCGAGCCGACGCAGCCGCAGCTCGAGGCACATGGAGCGGTGCGCGCCGCCGCGCGGACGGCGCGCACATTGGCCGCGCCCGGAGTCGCCGCCAGCGAGGTGGATGTGGCGGCGCGCGATGCCCTCACCGAGGCGGGCTATGGCAAGTTCTTCATCCACCGCACCGGCCACGGGCTGGGGCTCGAAGTTCATGAAGAGCCGTATATAAATCAGAACTCCGCCGTCGTGCTCGAGTCCGGGATGACTTTCACGGTCGAGCCGGGTGTCTACATCCCGACCCTCGGCGGCATCCGGATTGAGGACGATATAGTCATCACGCAGGATGGCAGCCGCAGCCTCACCAGCCTGCCGCGCGACCTGCTGGTTGTCGGGTGAGTTTTATCTAGCGCACCCCGGCGTAGCCGGGGATGGCGGAGACGGGTGGCCGGCGCTACGTTGTGCTGGCGGTTGTAATCATGCTGCTGGCGGCGTTGCCGTTCTCCCCGCTGGTGAGCTTCCAGTCGTCGCAGCACATTGACCCCGCTAGCGCTACCGATGACCCGCACCTGCCGACCAAGGATAGCGACAACGACGGGATGCCCGACTGGTGGGAGCTGATTCACAAGCTGAACCCGTTCGACGCCGCGGATGCAGCGTGGGATACCGACCACGACGGCTTCGACCTGAACGGGGACGGGATGCTCGAGGGTTCCGAGAATTTCACCAATCTGATGGAGTACGAGATGGAGTCGCTGCTCGGCAACTCGACCGACCCCAATGACCCCGACTCGGACCGCGACGGGATGTCGGACGGCTGGGAGGCGCTCTACGGCCTCGACCCTCTCTGGGAGGGCGACGCAAAACTGGATAGCGACAACGACAGCCACGATTTTGACTACGACGGAAACATTACCAACTCCGAAAAATTCACAAACCTGGCCGAGTTCCAGAACGGCACCAGCCCGTGGGAGCCTGACACAGATGGCGACGGAATGCCGGATGGCTGGGAGGCATTCTGGTATCTCGACCCCACCAGCGGCGTCGACGCTTGGCAGGATGCCGACAACGACGGTTGGGACGCCGACTTCAACGGCGACCTCTCGTTCGCCGAATTCTATACCAATCTCGCCGAATACCTGAACGACACCGCCCCGCGCGATGCCGATACAGACAACGACGAGATGCCTGACGGCTGGGAGGTCACTTTCGGCCTCGACCCGCTCGACGCCAGCGACAACTGGGAAGACCTTGACGGCGACGGCCTCGACAATATCCGCGAATACAATAACAGCCTGCTCGATACCGGCTGGCGTCGCGCCGACGAGATTGACACGACGCACCCCGACCTGAACGATACCGACGGCGACAGCCTCAGCGACTTCGCCGAGCTGAGCACCTGGCTGACCGACCCGACCTTCAACGACACCGATTTCGACGGGATGCCGGACGGCTGGGAAGTGCAGTATGGCCTCAACCCGCTCGACCCGGCCGATGCGCGCGGCGACCTCGACAACGATGGCCATGACTACGACCGTTCGCAGGCGGTCGAGCCGGACGAATACTATACCAATTTGCAGGAATACCTGAACGGGACTGACCCCACCAACCCCGACAGCGACAACGACGGGATTCCGGACGGCTGGGAAGTGCAGTATGGCCTCGACCCGCTCGACCCGCTCGATGCAGTGCTTGACACGGACGGTGACGGCTGGGACTTCAATCGCAACGGTGAGGTGGTGGGCAACGAGACTTTCACCAGCCTCGAGGAATATAGCCGCGATACGCACCCCGACCTGAACGACACCGACGGCGACGGGATGTGGGATGGCTGGGAGGTGTGGTTCGGCCTCAACCCGCTCGACCCGTTCGATGCTGGCGTCGACTACGACTTGGACGGCCACGACGCCAACTGGAACGGCAGCCTTGAGAGCGACGAGTTGCACACCAACCTGCTCGAGTTCATGGCAGACACCCATCCGCGGGTCGCAGATACCGACGGCGACGGGATGTGGGACGGCTGGGAATACCAGCAAGGGCTGGACCCCAACAATCCACTCGACAGCCTGACTGACCCCGACAATGACGGTGTTGTCAACCGGCTGGAATACAACAATTCCCTTGCCGGCAGTAACTACACCGAGGTGGACGGCATCCGCTCGACCATCCCGCTGCTCAACGATACCGACGGCGACGGACTGCTCGACGGCGAGGAAATATTCGTCTATTTCACCGACCCGACCTGGAACGACACCGACATGGACGGGATGCCGGACGGCTGGGAAATCCGGTACGGCCTCGACCCTCTCTGGGAGGGCGACGCCTGGCTCGATGGCGATAATGATGGCTACGACGCCAACCTGAACCTGAGCCTTGAGCAAGGGGAGCTGTTCACCAACCTCGAGGAGTACCTGAACTCCACCGACCCGACTAATGGCGACAGCGATTTCGATGGCATGGCCGACGGCTGGGAGGTTTACTGGGGCTTCGACCCGCTCAACAACAGCGACGCCTGGGACGACCCTGATAACGACGGGCTGGTGAACCTGCACGAGTTCAACAATTCCCTCGTCGAAGGCTACGACGAGAACGTGATTGCCGCCGACGCGATTCCCGGCAGCGACCCGTTGGGGCGCGACACCGACAGCGATCAGATTGAGGACGGCGAGGAAGTGGTCGCCGGCGACGACACTTTTGTCACCGACCCATCCAATCCCGATTCGGACGGTGACGGGATGCCGGACGGCTGGGAGATTTTCTACGGGCTCGATCCGTTCAACGCCAGCGACGCCGGAGAGGATCCTGACGACGACGGCTGGGATTTCGACCGTAACGGCACTATCGAGCCGCGCGAGCATTTCACCAACTTGCAGGAATACCTCAACGGTACCGACCCTTGGGTGGCGGACTCCGACTCTGACGGGATGCCCGACGGCTGGGAGGCGTGGTATGGGCTCGACCCGGGCGACGCGGCTGACGCGGCTCTCGACCTCGACAGCGACGGCTACGACGCCAACCGCGATGACGAGCTCTCGCCTGAGGAGAAATTCACCAACCTCGAGGAGTTCCGTAACAACACTAACCCGGCGCTGCCCGACAGCGACGGTGACAACTGCACCGACGGCTGGGAGGTTTACTGGGACGAGCACAAGCCGGCCAACGAGACGCGCGGCTTCGACCCGCTCGACGCCAGCGACGGCGGCCTCGACTACGACGATGACGGTTGGGAGGACTGGGAGGGCAACTGGCATTACTTCCCCAACTGGCGCGAGGATGATGCGCAGACCGACCCGTGGGACGCCGACTCGGACGACGACGGGATGAGCGACGGCTACGAGGCGGACAATTGACGCAAAATGCAGTCCCAAAACCTATATGTAGCGAAAGCTCCCGTCGGAACGCGCAGGTGCGCGTAATGGAAGGGCAGAAGTGGCTGAGTTTGCTGGTCGCGCTAGTGATGCTGCTCACGCCGCTGGCGGCGCTGCCGGTTTTCGGCTCGAACCCGAATGACCCGGATGGTGACGAGGACGACGATAATGACGGCTACGACGCCGACCGTGACGGTGAAATCTCGGCCGAGGAAATGTACACCAACCTCGAGGAGTACAACAACAACACCAACCCCAACAATCCCGATACCGACGGCGGCGGTGCTGGAGATGGCTGGGAGATATATTACGGTTTCAACCCGCGCAACGTCACCGACGACGGCGCCGACCCCGATAGTGACGAGCTCTCCAATTACTGGGAGTTCGCGTGGGACACCGACCCCTTCACCGCCGACAGCGACCAGGACGGAATGCCGGACGGCTGGGAGCACTACTACTCCGAGAAGAACGACCAGTGCGGCCTCGACCCCTCGGACTTCAGCGACCAGCACGCTGACCCCGACAATGACGGCTCGGACAACCTGCGCGAGTACAACGAAAACACAGACCCGTGCGACGATGACAGCGATGACGACGGCGATCCGGACGGCGAGGACCCGCCGCCCATCGAGCCGGGCGAGCCGCCGGGGGCCAAGCCCGATACTGGGCGGACCGATGGCAACGTCACGATTTATGAAATTTTCGACCCGCCGCTGATGTCGCTCAAGCGCTGGTCGACGCAGGACGCGCTCTACTACGACAGCTCGAGCACCGACCCCTACACCATGTATGTCTATGACACTTCCAAGGTCGAAATCGCGCCGACCGGCTCGACCGACTACACGCACATCTTCGAGGGGTGGCTCTGGATGGGCGTGATTGTCTCGCCCGAGATCTACACGCCGATTCCCTCGGTCTCGCCCGACGCCGACATCATCGATTACGACGCCAACCAGACCGCCCTCGAAATATACTTCTACAAGGACGGCGCCGACAACTACTACATCCGCGGTAGTGAGGGTGCGAGCATAGACCTGCGCTACCGCATGGGAACCAATGGTTCCTACTTCAACCGCCCCGTCCCCGACACGCTCACCACCGCCGACCTGCCCCCGGAGGCGATTCGCCCCATCACCGGGCAGTCCGAGGTCGAGGAGAAGGTGAAGCAGTTCCTGCAATTGAAGAACGGGACCGAGCCGGCCAACGCGCCGCTCTACTGGCTCTGGCCCGAGAACGGTACGATGGAGACCAACCTCGAGAAACTGGTCACCAACCTCACTTGGTATTTCTCTAACTTCCGCGAGGGCGACGGCGATGTCCCCGACCCCGAGCCGCCCTACGATGTCTACCAGTCTATCTGTATCAACGGCATCGGCGCCTGCCGCCACCGCTCTTTCGGCTTCTTCGTCACGGCCAACGTGCTGGGGCTGCCGACGCGCTACGTCTCGAACGAGGCGCACGCCTTCGTCGAAGTCTACGTGCCCGTGGACAACCAGACCTACTCTAACAGTCACTGGAAGCGCATCAACCTCGGCGGCACCGGCTCGAGCACCACCCTCGACCGCCCCGACAGCGACGAGGGGGGCGATGAGTTCAACTTCGACGAGTTCGACCCGAATGATATCGACAACATGACCGGCGAGCAGGTCACAGTCGTGCTCGAGGGCGTCGCGCCTTCGGCTGCCGATAAGGGCGAGTTGTTCCGCCTCTGGGGCTATGTCGAGGACCGCAACGGGACGCGAATCGACGGTTTTTCAGTCGGTGGCGGGATGTGGGACGAGAACCACACCGAGCCAGCGTTCGAGATTGGTACCGGAATTACCAATTCCACTGGTGACTTCGACTTCAATGCCACTGGATTCCTCGCGGCACTGCCGGGGTGGAACGAGATTTATGCCGCTTCCTATGAGAGTGGTTTCATCGGAATTGATGGTCCCGAGGATGTCGAAGTCTCTACAGACACCGTGCTCACCGTAGATGCACCAGCCTCAGTTGGCAAGGGGCAGGAGCTGGTCGTTACCGGCAGCCTGCTCGACATCGGCGGAGTAGCGGCACCGGGAGAGACTCTGGCGTTCGAGGTCTGGGAACCAACTTGGGGTGGATCGAAGCCAGGCACTGTGCGTTGCAATCCAACAGGATGGCAGCGTTATCGCTGTGACGAGATGGGTACCACTCAAACAGATGAATTCGGCAATTTCGTTGCTAGCTGGACGGTCCCCGAGACAGGCCAGCCAACAGCAGCTAATGACTACCATATCGAGGTGCTGTTCACAGGCTCGACATATCGCTACTCTACGGTTGAGACTACAGACCTGCGCATCCTGGAATCTTCGGTCGAACTGGAAGCGTGGCTCGACCCAGATACGGTCACGATTGGCGACGACTTCTGGGTCAACGGCACTATAATCGAGGCGGCAATCGGCAACGGCGCTATCACGGTGGAGCTGGACGGTAATCTGCTCGCCAGCACCGCAGTGCAGGCGACGACCTGGTCGCTTGAGGCGACGGCGCCAATCCATCTGCCGGCCGGCGACTACACGGTACTGGTTATTTTCTACCCCGACGACCCCGATAATTCGACCCTCCCCGAGGAGCGGATCTCGCTGACGCTGACACTGCTTGGCCTGAGCAGTATTGCGCTGGACGCGCTGCCCGACACGATTCGCAACGGTCCTGTAACAATCGAGGGGCGGCTGGTTGACCACCTTGGTGAGCCACTGGCGGATGAGACGGTTAATCTGCTTTGGGAGGGTGCAACTATCGGCAGCACAACGACTGAGGCGGACGGTGATTTCGCGTTCGAACACCAGCTTCCGATTACACATGCACTTGGCCCGGCTGGCTGGGGTGCCAGCTATGCCGGCAACACACTCCATGCGAGCTCATCCGCCTTGGCTGATGTAGACGTCCTGCAGCAGACAGTCCTTGAACTGGCTGTCGCGGGCCGCCATTTCTACCCTGGTGACAGCGTGCAGGTTGACGGCAGCCTCGCAATGGACAACGGTACCCCGCTGGCCGGCAGCCTCAGTCTGTTGCTGGACGGCGTCTTCGTGCGCGTCGAGGCGGCTGACGGCGTTTTCTCCTTCTCCTACGTGCCCGACACCTCTTACTTGGGTGTTGGCGCACACGCGCTCGAACTGGACTACGGCCGTGACGGCACCAACGCCGCGGTCGCCAATTCCACGACTGTCTGGCTCCACCGTACGGTGCTCCTCGATCTGGAGGGGCAGGAAGTGCGGCGCGGCGAGATTATCGCGCTAGTGGGCGACGCGCGCGACAGCGGCTCGCTTCCGGTCGCCGGCATCGAAATCAGTTTCGACTGGCCCGACGCGCCCAACCAGCCGCCCGCAGCGACCACCGGCGCCAGTGGTGACTACGAGAGCGACTTTACGGTACCCAACGCGCAACTGCTCGGCGAGACCGAGGTGCGCGCGCTCTTCGACAACGCGACCGCGCCCTACTACGACTCGACCGAAACAACGGCGCAGTTCACCGTCGTGAGTGATATGGTTATCACGCTCGAGCAGCAGCAGCTGGTGCGCGGCGAGCAGGTCTGGTTCAATGGCACGCTCCACGACGACCGCGGCGAGCCAGTCGAGGACTTGGCGCTGAACCTGTTCTGGAATGAGGATTACCTGACCAATTTCGAGGGCGACGCCAACGGCAGCTTCGCCATCGCTTGCAATCCCGCATGGCCTTGCGGGGACGCGGAGCACCCGGTCGGTGAGGTCGCGGTACGGCTCTCCTTCGACGGTTTCGGCTGGTATATGCCGGCCGAGCTGGAGCAGCCGTGGCCGCTCTGGGGCCGCGCGATTACGACACTCGAAACGTTCTCGCCGGTGGTCGTGGCGGGCAGCAACGTCACCTACTCGGGGACGGTGCGCAGCGACCTCGACGAACCGCTCGACCGCACCCTTGCGGTGCTCTGGAACGGAATTACGCGCACAAGCGTCGAAGTGGTGAACGGCGAGTTCAGCGGCAGCTTCGCGCTGCCTCCCGACGCACCGGTCGGCAACTTCACGCTGACGCTCGCGAGCAGCGACCAGAACTGGCTGCGCGGCACTTCCGACTCGGGCACGGTCACGGTGCAGCGCTACACGACCATCGAGTTGATCTGGGAGCAGGGCTTCCGCAACGCGACCACGGAGGTCACTGGCTGGCTGCGCGACTCCTCCGGCGCGGGGCTGCCGGGCGAGGAGATTGCGTGGAGCTTCGACGGCGAATCGGCTGGCACGACCGCCTCGGCCGAGTTCGGCGCGCTGCCGTTCAGCTTTGCCGTTCCGGAAGCGACGATGCTTGGCCCGCACACTTTCAGCGCCAGTTTCGTTGGCAGCTATTTCTACCTCCCCTCGACCGGATCCGTAACCGGAGACATAGTCGCCGCGACCAGTTTTGCGCTTGAGCCGTTGGAGGTGCAGCGCGTGCTTGAATTCACTCTGGAGGCGACGCTGTTCGATGACCTCGGCGCTCCGCTCGGGGGCGAAATGGTGACGCTCACGCTGCGCGGCAACCCGCACGAGCTGATGACGGCGGGCGACGGCACGGTCTCGATAGACCTGACGCTGCCGGCGTCGCAACCGCTCGGCCCGCTGACGGCAACTTGGAATTTCGGCGGCCGCGACTACTACCTCTCCGGCAGCACGCCGCATCCGCTTACCGTTGTCAGCCCGACGCAGCTGACGCTGTCGGCGGGCGACGCGGTGCTGGTGGGCGAGAGTTTCCACGTCAGCGGCGACCTCACCGACGACCTCGGCGCGGTGTTACAGGGCGACATCGAGTTCTACTTCGGCGGCCTGCCGGTGGCGACGCTCGTGACGGGCAGCGACGGTTCCTACAGCTACGACTTCGCGGTGCCGACCGACCTGCTTGCAGGGCAGAACATGCTGACGGTGCAGTTCGCCGGCAGCGGCTGGTTCCTCCCCACTTCGGCTTCGCAGCAAGTGCAGGTCTACCACACCACGCACCTGACGGTCGAGCCGGCCGAGGGCATCCTGAACCTGACGACCTTTATCGAGGGCACCGTCGTTGACCGTGCCGGTCGGCCGGTGCCGGGACTCATCCTGCGCGCGGCGCTGCCGGACGGCACCGAGGGCGCCGCGATTTCCGACGCGGAGGGCAACTTCGCGATTCCGCTCGCGCTGCCGTTCTCGCTCGGGGTCGGCGACTACAACGTCAACGTCACCTTCTCCGGCAGCCAGGATTACTACGGCAACTCGACCGTCGCTTCGCTACGCGCGAAGGCAGGAACGCTGACGGAACTGGACGTCCCCGCCTCGCTCGAGTCGGGCCAGCAATTCAGCGGGCTGTTTACACTGACTCTCGAGGATGGCACGCCGCTCGCCAATGCGCCGCTGCTGGTTAGCCTCGAGCCGTCGGGAATGACGCTGCTTGCGGTCACCGACGCCAACGGCACCGCGCGCTTCAGCGCCGAGTTCGACGGCAACGCCACCCAGCCATTCTTCGTGCGGGTGACCTATCAGGGCGACGAATTTCACCTCAGCAACTCGGCCGAGGCAGCCATCACCTGGCGCGCGCCGCCCGAAGTGCCGAACTACCTGCTCTGGCTGCTGGTTGCACTGGCGGTCGCTGCCACGGGCGGGACCGCCTACGGCTGGCACTGGTATGCAACACGCCACATCCGCGCCATCCGGAAAGTGCTGACCGCCACCGCCGTTGCGCTCGAGCAGAACGCGGACTACCGCGAGGCGATTATCAGCTCATACCGCGAGATGTCGCGCGTCCTGCAGGGACACGGTTACTTGCGGCGCAACTTCGAGACCGTGCGCGAATTCCGCGACGCGCTGCGCGAGGCGGTACCGCTGGACCACGCCTCAATCGAGCGGCTGACGTCGCTCTACGAGGCGGCCGACTACTCGACGACTGACCAGCAGGGCGATGACCGCACGGCGGCTATCGGCTCGCTGCGGGCGGTGCTCGAGAGCCTTGAAACGCTGATGCAGGAAGCAAGCTGAAGTATGCGCCTCTCCAGCCGGGCGGGACTTGCCATCCTGCTGGTGACAGTCCTGCTCTGCAGTTTCCTGCTCTTTCCGCTGTTCCAGAGCGTCGTTTTGCGACCGCCGCAGCTTTCGGCCTACGGCGACGACTGGAATGACGTCTCGCTCTTCCGCGAGTCGCTCGAGGGGGAGGGGTACGAAGTCACCGCCATCCTCTCCAACCCGGCGGTAATCAACGACATCACAGTCCACGACCAGACGCTGGTGATAATCACCGGCACTGAGTCACCCTATTCGGCGCTCGAGGTCGAGGTTCTCGCCAGCTACCTCGAGCAGGGGGGGCGGGTGCTGGTGTTGGGTGATTTCGACTTCTCGAACTCGATAGCTGACTTGTTCACCGCCAGCTATACCGGCCACCGGCTCTGGGACCAGAATTATCAGGGCAACGTCTCGATGGTCGAGGTGCACGCCTCGCTCGGCAGTGGCAGTTACACGCTGTTGCTCAACGAGCCGACCGCGCTGCGGACGCGCCAGTCGGTCACCACCCCGCTCTGGGGCTCCGGTATCGAGCTGACCGAGAGCGTGATTATCTCCAGCTCGTCCAATTCATATATCGACCTCGACGACGACGGCGTCATTACCCCTGAGGACGACGTCGCGGGGCCAGCCGGCTTCCCGGTCGGGGTCTGGTGCGGGCTGCGCATGGAAGGCAAAGAACTGGGGCAGGCGGTCTTCATCGGCGACTCCTCACTCGCGATTAACCGCATGTGGGAGCGCGAGGACAACGCTGAGTTCATGCTCGACCTAGTGGCGGAGCTGCTGCCCGACGGGGGGACCGTACTATTCGACGAGTCGCGCCATACGCAGGACACCTTCGGCGCCAGCCTGTTTCAGGCCGCCATCGGCTTCTACTTCCTGCTCTCGGGGCAGACGCTGATAATCCAGGCTATCCGGCTCAACGTGCTCGTTGTCGTCATCCTCGTGACGCTGATGGCCGCGCTGCGGCAGCCGGAACCGCTGCGCTGGCGCCACTTCTTCGACATCCACCGGCCGCGGCCGTGGCGCGGGCTGGGGAATCCCTCTATCGCACAGCTACAGCAACTATTGCTCGAGCGGATGCGGCTGCGGCACCAGCTCTACGAACTAGATGACCTCGCTCCTGAGGAGCGGCTGGCGCAGGCGGCGGAACTGGTCAAGCGTTATAACATCCTGCTGGATGCCGGGCTGAGTGCGCTCCTCTTCCGGCCCGATTCGGTAAAGGAGGGGGACATCCGCGTGCTGGCGCAGAAGATAGAAGCGTGGTCAACGTGAGCAAAACCAAACTTTCAATCAAGGAGACCGGCAAGCTGGCCGACGTAATCCAGGCCGAGGTGGGGAAGGTCGTGCTGGGCAAGCAGCAGAACATCGAGATGCTGATGGCGGCAGTGCTCGCCAACGGTAACATCCTCTTCGAGGATTTCCCCGGACTGGCGAAGACGCTGATGTCCAACACGCTCGCCGACACGCTGGGGTGCAAGTTCAAGCGCATCCAGTTCACTCCCGACCTGCTGCCAGCCGACATCACCGGTTCCTATTTTTTCGATCCTGAGAAGAACAAGTTCACGTTCCGCGAAGGGCCAATTTTCTGCAATCTGTTGCTGGCGGACGAAATCAACCGCGCGCCGCCCAAGACGCAGGCCGCATTGCTAGAAGCAATGCAGGAGAAGCAGATCACCATCGAGGGCACGACGCATATCCTGGAGCGACCGTTCATTGTGCTGGCGACGCAGAATCCCATCGAGTACGAGGGGACCTACCCGCTGCCGGAGGCGCAGATGGACCGCTTCCTCGTCAAACTTTCTGTCGGCTACCCGGACGAGGAGGTCGAGACCTCCATCCTAGCCGCCCGCGCCGAGCGCAAGCACGATGCGTTCGAGGTGAAGAGCATAGCCTCTCCGGCAGAAGTGGTGGCGATGCACCGTGCCGTCGAGGAAGTCTTCGTCAAGCAGGAAATCATGCAGTACATGGTGAGCCTCGTGCAGAGTACCCGCGGCGACCCGCGCGTCGCAGTCGGCTCGAGCCCGCGCGGTTCACTGGGACTGTTCAAGCTTTCACGTGCGCTGGCGCTGCTCTCGGGGCGCGACTACGTGGTTCCCGACGACGTCAAGCGCTCGGTCATCCCGGTGCTGGCGCACAGGATTATCCTGAAGCCGGAGGCGCGCATCCGCGGCGTCAAGCCGGAACAGGTGCTGGCGGAGCTCCTAACCGCGGTCGATGTCCCGGCCGTTAAGGTCGAAGACGAGTAGATGTGGACCCGTAAGGCGGTAACCTACACAGGCTTCGGCACCATCTTGGTGCTCTTCGCGCCCTTCATTAACAACTTGCAGTTGCTGCTGCTCGGCATCACGCTGCTCGGTTTCGTCGCAGTCCACAGCCTTGTCAACACCAGCCCGGTCAGTGTCAAGATCACCCGCCGCTTCTCGGACTCGCAGATTTTCGAGGGCCAGGAGGCGGAGGTGGAGCTGGTAATCCAGAACCGCGGTCGCTCCATCGGCTTCCTCGAAATCTTCGACCAGCTACCGCATGAAGTGGAGCTGGTGGGGGGGCTCAACCACACCATCGTGCGGCTGCACCGCAACGAGGCGCTGCTGGCGCACTACCGCCTCGAGTGCCACCTGCGCGGGCAGTACCAGCTGGGCAAGCCGCGGCTGCGGCTCTACAACCCGTCGTTCCTGTTCTACTACGAGTCGGACGTTGAATCCGAGTCGACACTGGTAGTCTTCCCCAAAATCGAGGAGCTGGAGGGGCTCGACCTCTCGAGCGACTTCCCCAAGATGTATCAGGGCGCAATGCCCATCCGGCGCATCGGAACCAGCGGCGAGTTCTACTCGATTCGCGAATACTATCCCGGCGACGATTTCAAGAATATCAACTGGCGCGTCTTTGGCAGAACACGCAAGTTGATGGTCAACCAGTTCGAGCGCGAGGATATCAGTGACGTGATGCTGGTGCTCGACGCGCGCGAGATTTCCGGCACCGGCACCCCCGTTCACAACCCGCTCAACTACGGCTGCCGCGCTGCCGCGGCGCTGGTCGACTACTTCCTGCACACCCGCAACCGGGTCGGCCTCACGATTTACGGCGAGGCGGTCGAGTCCATCGGCGTCGACAGTGGCGAGCGGCACCTCTACCGGCTGCTGACCAAGCTCTCCGAGGTGCGGCCGGCCGGCGCGCTGGGACTGCACACGGTCGTCGGCGAGCTGCGCAACTTCACCCCACGCTCACCAGTCATCGTCATCTCAACTCTTGAGCAGGACCCGACAGTGCACGCTGCGCTGCGCGAAATCACCGCACACGGCTTCAAGCTGACGTTGATTGCGCCCGACACGCTGGAGTATGACCGGCAGTCGCGCATAATCTCGCCGGCGGTCTACTTCACCGCCTCGGCCGAGCTGGACAACACTATCTCCGAGGCGCGCTCGCTCGGCGCGCGCGCCTTGCGCTGGGACCCCGACTCGGTGCTGGGGCCGGCGCTGCAGGAGGTCGTCAAGTGATTGCGCATCCGCGTCTGTTCGCCATGCAGGTGCTCGCGACCGCGGCGCTGGCGGCGTGCGTCTGGCTCGGCTTCGTCGTCTCGGCAGGAGCTGATTCGCTGCTGACGCAGGCGTTCAACGTGGTGCTCGGCTCGTTCGGGCTCGACCCGATATTCACCGCGAGCGCCGAGACGGTCGCGGGCGGTATCATGCTGGGGCTGCTGCTGGGCGGCGTGCTGGCGCTGGCCGACGAGCACGGCTACAGCTACTGGGTCGGCGGGACGCTGGCGCTGCTGCCGTTCCTGCTGGCGTGGCTATCGCTGACTGGCCGCTCGCCGCTCGCGCCCGAGCCGCTACACGCGCTCGCCAACTTCGGCTGGCTGGGGCTGCCACTGCTCGCCGGCACCTTCGGCATCTGGCGCAACTCGCTGCCGACCATCGCCATCGGCGCGCTGCTGGTGCTGGTGCAGCCGCTCAACCTCGTGGGGAACGACGTCAGCGCCATCTTCGCCATCCTCGGCTTCATCTTCTGCTTCATGCTCTACATCGAGCTCGCCTACGGCCACCTGCGCTACGCACGGCTGGCGCGCATCATGAACTACTCGGGCGAGTTCGGCTCAGTGCTGAACTGGTTCGGCATAATGCTGCTGCTGACGCTCGGCTTCACGACCCTCCTCACCGCGGCGGCGTTTGGCTTCCACGACCTGCTCGGCAACGTCCTCCCCCCACGGTTCCATAACTCCATCGAGTTCAACACCATCTACGGCCGCGCGCTCTCGGTGATGGTCTTCTTCGCGCTCTGGGCGATTGCGCAGACCATATTCTCGCGGCAGTTCCTAGCGCAGCAGGTGGAGTAGGCGTCCGTGAAATGGGTCGTCTTCGACGCGGTCGGGACGCTGATGTATCCCTGCCCCGGCGTGCCGCTCGCCTACCACGAAATCGGCCGGCGCTACGGCTCACGGCTCTCCGAGAAGGTGGTGCGCGAGCGGCTGTCTGTCGCCTTCGGGAGCGTGGTGCGGCCGCGCGGCGACCGCACCTCGGCGGACGACGAGCAGGCGTGGTGGCGACGCGTCGTCGCCGCGACGCTAACTGACGTCAACGACCCCGCGGCGACGTTCGACTCGCTCTGGGCCAACTTTGCCGCGACGCAAAGCTGGTGCCTCTACGGCGACGTTGCAGCGGGGGTCGCTGCCGTAGCCGACCGCGGACTGCGCGCGGCGATCGCGTCCAACTTCGACGCGCGACTCGGGGGCATCATTGGCGGTCACACGGAGCTCGACGCGGTGCGGCCGGTGCTGCACGCGGCCGGGCTGGGGTGGCGCAAGCCGGCGCGGCAGTTCTTCGACGCCGTCTGCCGCGAGCTTGGCTGCACGCCCGACGCGGTGCTCTACGTCGGAGACGACCCGCACGGCGACGTTGTGCCAGCGCGCGCAGCCGGGATGCGCGCGCTACTCGTCGCTCGCGATGGAGGTGGCGACCTGCGCAGCCTAGCGGAGCTCGCGGAGCACCTGTGATTGCGCCCGCAGCCGCTTAAACCCGCGATGGTTCCGCGCGCCATGACGCTGCGCGACGACGCTGAAGCCATCTTCCATGCGGCGGTCGCGGCGGTGCAGCCGGAGGTGCTGATGCCACAGCACATGCAGCGCGACGGCGACCGACTCTGGTTCCCCGCCATTGAACTGGAATGGCAGCTGGACCGCAACGTCAGGCTCGCCGCATTCGGCAAGGCGGCGCCGGGAATGGTGCGCGCGGCCGAGGCCATCCTCGGCGAGCACCTCGTCGCCGGCATTGCGAGCGTCCCCGTCGGGACGGCGCCGCACGACGGCGTCACCGCGTTCCATCCGGGCGCCGCCGACAACCTGCCCGACCACGCCGCGATGGAGGCGGCCAAACACATCCATGACCTCGCTGTGGGGGCGTCTGCGGACGAGTTGTTGATGGTGCTCATCTCGGGCGGCGGCTCGGCACTGCTACCGCTGCCTGCCGCGGGAATCGCGCTTGAGCAGAAGCTGGCGACTACGCACGCGCTCGCCAGTGAGGGGGCGACCATCAACGAGCTGAACGCGGTACGGCGCCACCTCTCGGCGCTCAAGGGCGGCCAGCTGGCGCAGCTCGCCACACCGGCGATAGTCGCCGCGCTCGCCATCTCGGACGTCATCGGCGACCCGCTGCCCGACATCGCCTCGGGGCCGACGGTGGGAGATACCTCGACTTACGGCGACTGCCTCGCCATCGTTGAGCGGCTCGGCGCCGAGTTACCGCCTGCGGTCGCGGCGCATCTCGAGCGCGGCGCGGCAGGTGCCCTAGAGGAGACGCTCACGACTACGCCGGCTAACGCCCGCACGGCGGTTATCGGCTCGAACCGCATCGCGCTCGAGGCGGCGGCCGCCGCGGCCGCCGCCCGAGGCTACGCGGCGGGCATCGTCACCGACGCGCTACAGGGCGAGGCGCGCGACGCCGGAAAGCAGGTCGCGCACCGCATCGCGGGCGAGCGCGGACGCCGTTGCCTGCTCTGGGGCGGTGAAACGACCGTAACGGTTACTGGTGGCGGCCGCGGAGGCTGCTCGCAGGAGTTGGCGCTCGCGGCTGCAATCGAGCTGGCCGGCAACGCTGGTGCCGGTCTCCTCGCCGCTGGGACTGACGGGCAGGACGGGCCGACCGACGCCGCCGGCGCGTGGGTGGACGGCGGGACGCAGCCGGGCCGCGGCGGCGCGCAGGCGGCGCTCGATGCCAACGACTCGCATGGCTTCCTGACGCCGACCAGCGCGCTGTTCCGCCCGGGGCTGACCGGCACCAACGTGATGGATATCGTTATCGGGCTGGTCGACAGGTAATTAAACGGCGGTCGCTGGCGCCGCATGAAAGTGTTCGTCACGCGGCGGCTACCGGAGACAGTGATGGGGCGGCTCGAGAAGGCGAACGAAATCACCGAGTTGCGAGTCAATCCCCACGACCGGGCGCTGACACGCGACGAGCTGGGGGAAGGCACGGCGTGGTGCGACATCCTGCTGAGCCAGCTGGTCGACCCGGTTGATGCCGTGCTGATGGACTGCAATTCTGAGCTGAAGCTCATCGCCAACTACGCCGTCGGCTACAACAACATCGATGTCCCGGCCGCGACCGAGCGCGGCATTCCGGTCACCAACACCCCCGGCGTACTCGACGACTCGACCGCCGACTTGACCTGGGTGCTGCTGATGGCGGTCGCGCGGCGCATCGTCGAGGCCGACCGCTACATGCGCGGCGGCGAATACGAAGGGTGGGCGCCGACGCTGCTGATGGGCACCGACGTCCACCACAAGACGCTGGGCATCGTCGGGCTCGGCCGCATCGGTTTCGCACTGGCGCAGCGCGCGCGCGGCTTCGACATGCGGATTCTCTACAGCGACCTGGAGCCGAAGCCGTATGCGGAGGAGGTTGGGGCGGAGTATGTGGACATGTATACCCTGCTGCGCCAGAGTGACTTCGTTTCGCTGCACCCGTTCTACGACAAGAAGTCGCACCATCTCATCGACACGCGCGAGCTGCGCGAGATGAAGCGCAGTGCATTCCTGATTAACGTCAGCCGCGGCCCGGTGGTGAACGAAAAGGCGCTCGTCAAGGCGCTGAAAGTGGGTGAGATCGCCGGTGCGGCGCTCGACGTCTACGAGCGCGAGCCGGCGATGGAACCTGAGCTGGCGAAGATGGACAACGTCGTCATCGTCCCGCACATCGCTTCCGCCAGTCTGGAGACCCGCACGGCGATGGGCAACATCGCGGTCGATAACGTGCTGGCGCGCTGCCGCGGGGATGCGCTGACGACCTGCCTCAACCCCGAAACGGCAGGGTAGCGCGACGCGGCAGCGCGGAAGTCGCGCATGCTTGGCGCCGCCGCAGCGTTTATCATTACCCCTGCGCCCATCGACTTGTCTCGGGCTTCGGAGGAGAGCTCACAGTTATTTACCTCAATTCCCGCCCGGGGCAACCTGCCTCCTGCGATGAGCTGGCTGTTGCCCTGCGGGGCGTGCTGCGGCTGGCGAAAGTGGACGCGGTGGAATTTGCGCGCCACGTCTGAAGCGCTTCCCGCCAGCTTTTTAGCGGCCGCCACCTGCCGCCGGCCGTGAGCTTCGCCGGGATGGCAGTGGCGGTCGTCGACAACGGCGGCCAGTGGACGCACCGCGAATGGCGCGTGCTGAACTACCTCGGCTGCGCGGCCGAAATCATGCCGAACACGACGCCGCCCGTCGAGCTCGAGCGTTTTCGCGCGTTGGTGCTCTCAGGCGGCGCGCCGCGCATCGAGTCGGAAGCAGACGCGCTCGGCCTTACGGCGGAGTATCTGGACGCCGCACGGTGGCCGATTCTCGGTATCTGCGTCGGCCACCAGTATATGGCGGCCCACTTCGGCGGTGCCGCCGGCCCTGCGCGCGTGCCGGAGTTCGGCGCGGCGCTGGTCTCGGTCGCCGAGCGGGGCTGGCTGATGGCGGGGTTGCCAGACGAGTTCACGGTATGGGAGAGCCACAACGACGAAGTGACGCGGCTGCCCGATGGGTTCGACATCCTGGCGTCGAGCGACGACTGCGTGGTGCAGGCGATGCAGCATCGCAAGCTACCGTATGCGGGAGTGCAATACCATCCCGAGGTCGAGCATTCGGAATACGGTGCAGAATTATTCCAGAATTTTTTGAACAGAGCTTTGGAATGGAATGAGTAATAGCTAGATTCATACCGTTTCCTTACAGAAACACAGAGGTTGTTTGCTTTTAACGGGGTCCCTTTAGTTGGTCATAATGGATCCCATCTCTAAATTATTCAGTTTTGGCTCCAAGTTGGAGAATCTTTCCGAGGACAAAGAAAAGGCGATAAGCGGTTATGGATACTATGATTGGGGAAAATCTGCTTTTGAGACCAGTGTTACTGTAGCTTTCCTTCCTTTTTGGTATGCTTATTTATTTCTTGAAGCTAATGGGCTGACTGTATCTCTGGGTTCAATCACAATGACTTCAGATGCCATATGGTCATTATCTATTGCAATAGCTACATTGCTTGTAGCCATTGTTAGCCCTCCATTTGGAGTTATAGCAGATCGTCGCCTAATTAAAATAAAATGGTTGAAGATTATGACTTATGTTGGGGCTGGGGCAACTATCCTTCTAGCATTCGCCCCTCTTTTTGGTAATGCTGGATGGATTTGGTTGGTTGTGATGTTTATTCTTGCTAATATTGGTTTAAACGGTGCTGGCGTTTTTTACAATGCGCTTTTACCACATTTAGGCAAAAAAGATGAAATGGATGACATTTCAAACAGAGCCTTTGCCTATGGTTATCTGGGAGGATTTATTCTATTACTTTTCCATATTATATTGTGGTCGATGGTTGAAGGTGACTGGGTTGTACCATTTTGCATGGCAACTGCAGGTATATGGTGGTATGGATTTGCTCTTTTCACTTTTATGTGGGTCCCTGAGCCGCCTATAGAAACCGAAATGGAAAAATTGAAGTTTAGAGAGGCTGCACGTTTTGCAGTTGGTGAAGTAAAACAAACACTGAAGGATTACAAGGCTTTCCCGACACTATTTTTGTACATGCTTGCTTATTTCTTCTTTATTGACGGGATAAATACAGTGACCGCTTTGGGTGGAGTGTTTGGAATAGCTGTTCTTGGGGTCACACCCCAATCATTAATGATTACTATTTTGGTCATTCAATTTGTTGCAGCACCATCTGCAGTAATGTTCACCAAGATTGCTGGAAGGATAGGTACCAAAAAAGCACTCTTTATTTCGATTGTTGGGTGGGTTGTTTTATGTTTCGCAGCACTTGCTTTTGCACCGCTTGAACTAGAAGAACATGATGAGCACCAGATACTCTATGAGTGGAATGATTCCGCCCGAAATGGAACGGGGGCCTATGAGGTATATGTTTTCTCAGATATGCCCGAACTTGCTCAGAAACTTGAATATGAGGATAGTGAGTTCGATGAACAAACTTGGGCAGAGACATGGAACTCAACTCTACCTGTTGAATTGGATAGTAAGATTGGAACAAGATCCTGGATTATTCATGATAAGGATGATGAGGATAAACCTTTTACTAAAATATTGACAAATGCCTCAAAGGATAATCTTTCAGCATTTCTAAATTCTTTGAATGATACTAGGTTCAGTGCAAGTATTTCAGGTGGTGTCTTGGATGGCAACAGAAATGTAGGTGTGGATCACCCAACTAATCTCGGTGACGGTTCTCTTGATTTTATACCATTGTGGTCTCGAAGTAAGATTTGGGAACCACTTGGATTGTCTGTAGCCCTTCAATTTCTAATTTTAGGTTCTCTTATGGGGACTCTTCTAGGTGGTTCTCAGGGTCTTTCACGTAGTATGTTTGGCCAGATCGTGCCTGAGACACGCAGCACTGAATTCTTTGGTTTCTTTGGATTCTTTAATAAAGTAGCAGCATTTCTAGGTCCAATTCTTTATTTCTTTATGACTGTAATGTTTGATAGCCGTGTTGGAATTTTCAGTATAGCTATGCTTCTTTTGATAGGTGCAGGATTGCTTTATATGGTGGATATTGAGGCCGGAATAGCAGATGCTAGAGCTGAGGATGAGCGCCTGAGAAAGAAATTATTAGATCCCCAAGATTCAGATTCTTCGATAGAGTAAAGCTTCATGAGTCCTGCCAAGAGAATCCTTTCCAAGACAAGAGAACTCAAAAAAAAGGTAAGGGAATTTAGAGAAGAGGCAAAGAAACCAAGGGAGAGTATAACTTCCAAGACTTCTATGTTCAGCATAGTATCATGGTCATTCTATGATCTCGGTAATACTATCTTTTCAATCTTGATTGTTTCATTTTACTTCACTCTCTGGGTTATAAATGATGGTGTAGGCGGTTCTGATTCAGACTATGCTTATGCTAACGCAATTTCCATGGCTCTGGTTTTTATCACAGCACCAGTTATTGGTGCGCTATCCGATCAAGCAAATCGTAGAATGCCATTCTTGTTTTTCACAACACTTCTTTGTGTTAGTTTTACGGCTCTTTTAGGATACGAAAAGGAGGGGTGGGATAAACATACAACGCTCTTTTTCTCGTTAGGTTTGTTTGTCCTTGCTAATTATTCATATCAAGCCGGTTTGATTTTTTATGATTCCACTCTAGCTACAATTTCGACACCAGGAAATAGAGGTAGAATTGGAGGTATAGGTATAGGAATCGGTTACGTAGGTTCCTTAATTGGTGTTATTGCAGGATATGCACTAATTGAAATTCTTGGTTTCCCATTGCAAACAGTCTTTCAGGCAACAGCGATGCTCTTCCTGATTTTTGCAATACCCTGTTTTGTTTTTGTTAAAGAGAACGAACAAGATAGCTTCTGGTCAGGTTTAATGGTTATTTTTTCATTTCTATCAATTCTGATTTTTGTTTTATTGGATAATTCACTGAGATTTGTTCTGCCTTTTGCAGCAATCGCATGTGGCTTCGCATATTTCTATACGCCGTCAACTCCTTTATTCCGTGACGGATCAATTGTGAAAGCAGTTTCTGGCACTCTCAAACAGTTACGTAAAACAATATCCATGGTAGACGATTTCCCAGGTCTAGGGAGATTTCTTGTAGGGCGAATTTTCTATACGGATGCGGCCAACACAGCTACAGCCTTTGCCGCAATTTATGTTAGTGAGGAATTTGGAATGACAACTGCAGATATTGCAAAGTAT